>Ga0181356_1000599_pt1 | contig 15632 bp, 18 predicted proteins | sample Fa13VDMM110SN_FD_130104 | JGI IMG/M metagenome (GOLD analysis project Ga0181356, IMG submission 130104) | Freshwater viral communities from Lake Michigan, USA - Fa13.VD.MM110.S.N | ecosystem: Environmental > Aquatic > Freshwater > Lake | place: USA: Michigan | collected 2013-09-24 | reverse complement strand
GGCTGCCGCCTACCTGGCGCAGCAGCATTCAACCTGCGAAGGCTGCGCATTCCTGCAGCGCCATCCCCGCCCGCAATGCAAGGGCGAGACGTCAGAACATTTCCGGCGTCCGCGGGATACTTACCACGCACGCTGCGAGACATTTGCGGTTCGCGGCAAAGCCAGAACGACAGCCTGAACCTGCCTCCGCGCATCCTCAAAGCCGTGGCCAACGATCACACGCTGGCCAATTGATAGCAGGTATCTATGCCAATCCTTCTGCACGGCTGACACTGTCCCGCCCTTGGCGCGTTTCATCTCGATCCATAGCCCCCACTCAGGCACGAACAGGTCAGGCACTCCGGGGCTGACGCCTTCCAGCTTCAGTCGCGCGCCGACAGTTCTAGACCGTGCCTCACCGTTTGGAATGGCGAAGATCCTGACACCACGATACGTCTGCCGGAACCAGCTTACGAACTCGCGCTGTTCGACGTGTTCGGATTTACCAGGCTCTCCGCGTGACGTCAAAATACTTCCCGTTGCGGCGGAAGCTGATCTCTTTCGGGCAGGGCCAGCTTTGAAGCTCATCAATACCATTGTCGATCCCTGGCAGCGTTCCGTTCACCCGTGCAGCGATTGCCGCCAGCCTCTTCATTGCCATGTAGGTGGCAGAACCGCCATGCCAGACAACAAAGTTTTCGCGGATGACGGGCTGCGATAGCGAGCGGGGATAATACCTTACCGAAAGCATTTTCTTGCCGGCGGCGCTGGTCTCGACCGACCAGTTCCAACTGGTGACGGGTATCGTCTCCTCCGCCGCATCGCTGAGGATCGGGTCATCGTGCAGCTTCAGGCTTGGCGGCTTGCGCTCCCATACGTGGCCGCATGTCGGGCATTCCATCACTGACAGGTGCACCAGCGTGTCACACTCAGGGCAGACTTTGACGGGCGCGTCCCCGGCCTTCTGGCCTGGCTTGCGCGGGCGCGGGTTATCGAACGGCCCATGCGTCGAGACGATCCCGGCGAAATCCAGCACAAGGCAATCCTTCTTGCCATCCGCCGTGCGCGTGCCACGCCCCAGCATCTGCACATAGAGGGACGTGCTTAACGTCGGCCGGCAGGCGGCGATCAGATCCACGTTCGGCGCGTCAAAGCCCGTCGTCAGGACGTTGGCGTTGGTGATGGCTTGAATGCTTCCCGCCTTGAACGCTGCAATAATCTTTGCTCGCTCGTCCGATGGCGTCTCGCCAACCACGGTTGCCGCTGTCACGCCCTGCCGCAACAGCGCATCCCGCAGGCCGTAGGCGTGAGCCACGGAGACAGCAAAGACGATCCAGCTACGTCGCTCGCCAGCGTGCTGGATGATCTCGGCTGCAACATCGTCATTCGTCTTCAGGTCGTTCACGGCAGCGTCCAGATCAGCCTCGACATACTCCCCGCCACGCCGCCGCACATTATCGAGGTCATACGTTGTCGCCGTGCGCTTGCACGTCAGCCTCGCAAGGTGGCCAGCCTTGAGCAGCTCCATGTACGTCACAGGCACTATAAGGGAGCTGAACAGGGCAGGAGGGTCCGTGATCATACCATGACTCAGGCGATAGGGTGTCGCCGTCAGGCCGATGACACGCAGGGCGGGATTGATTGCTGTAAGGTCGTCGATCAGCTTCCGATACTGTCCAGCGGCGCCCGCCGGGATGCGGTGCGCCTCGTCCACGATCAACAGATCGACATGCCCGATCTCGTCCGCCTTCCGGGCGAGGCTCTGCACGCCGCCAAACACGATTGATTGCGAGGCGTCCCGCCGGCGCAGGCCAGCCGAGTAGATGCCAAGCGGAGCGGTCGGCCAGTATTCGCGCATCTTGGACGCGTTCTGCTGGATCAGTTCCTTGACGTGCGTCAGCATCAGAATGCGCGTTTCCGGCCACTCGCGCAAAGCTTCCTGGCAATAGGCCGCAATGACGTGAGACTTCCCGGACCCGGTAGGCATCTCGATAACGGGATGCCCCTCCGGATGCCGGGTGAACCAGTCATTCAGCATGTCGATTGCGCGCTGCTGGTAGTCCCTTAACATCAGAAGGGAACCTGTGAGTTGATCAAGTCAAAGCTAGTCCTGCCGCCTGCTTCCGGGTCGCCGTTCTTCTCAATCTTCCCGTCAATCTCCCAGACGCCCATAACGCCATCGGGGCTTTCCATCGGTTGCCACGGCACAAGGTCCGGATGCAGGACATGGCTGGTGCAGCCCCTGCGCTGGGCGGGGACGGGGATCACGTCATCGAATACGCCGCAATGCCAGTAGCCGTCAGGCCGCGCCGTCGCGTGAGCGCACGTCCGGCAGTTGACTTCCCGCGTCAGCTTCGTCTGGTGGCAAAAGTTATATGCCGGGCAAAACTTGCATTGATACCAGGCGGGGCTGGCGCCTGCGACTGGCTCCGGCATCCTGTCGCTTTCGCTAATGCGATGGCCCCGTTCTATCGCCGCAGTCGCCGCCGCCTTGTCGTAGTGGATGCGCTCGATGTGCAGGCGGTCATCGTTCTTGTTAACCCCGACATACAGCGCGCGATCCAGCCCCGCGCCGTGCATGTAGACTTGCATCTGGACCCAGTGCATCGGCTTGGCCTTGGCAACGCCGTCCTTCTCGAGCTGGGCAAAAGACTTATCGTTATGCGTCTTGAACTCGGCAACGTGCTGCGTCTTTGGCGCTTCGGGAATGTTGGACACGATGGCGTCCGCCGATCCCGAGATATGACCGCCAAACGTATAGTGCGCCTGCGTGCTTTCGATCTTGACGCCAGCCATCTCAAGGTCAGCGAGGATCGTATGTTCTTCCATCTGCCCGCGCCGGAACAGGCGCAGCATCCGGCCTTCGTGTTCTTCAATGACTGCCCAGCGGAATGACAGCCACAGCCAGCGGTCGCATGGGTGGCCAAGGGCGCTTGCGCCCATGTGGGGGCGGGGCAAACGCCCCGCCGCCTCTGCATGGCGCTTGTCGATCAGTGTAACCAGACCATTCTGAGGCGGCGGGATTTGCATTAGCCCTTCCTCCACGGCGGAGCTTTGGCGGCTGGCGCTTTGGGTGCGTCCGGTTGCGCCCATTGTGGTTTGGCAGGCGCAGCAGCCGCCCCCCCATGCTTCCATCCGCGCACTTCGTTGCGGGCGGCGTAGTCACCCTCGGCGGCCTTCACATCCAGCTTGATCTCGCACGTCCCGCCAATGAGCTGGTCCGTGTCCTGGATTTCCGCCAGGCCAATTGCGCGCATCAGCTCGCCGAGTTGCTGGCGGCCGATCTGTTCGGCCTTGGCGTTGGGGTTGCGGATGTTCAGGTTGCCGTAGATCACCCGGCCCTGATGGCTGGGGCCGACGATGTCATAGCGCACGGCGATATACTGCCCGTTCCCCGCCTTCGTGTCCTTGACCTCGGCGGAATGGATGCGGGCGGCATACCAGCCTGGCGGGACCGGATCATAAGAGCGGTCGCTTTCTGGCAGGCTGTTTACATTGATTGGTTGATCAAGTCTCATGGTTAGTTCCCATCTTTTGTGATTGAGAATGACGCGCGGCCGGGCGTCACGGTTATTGCTTCGCACAGGACGTCGGTAATGGCAGGTGACGCCGCTTTCCACAGCGCCATGTTGACCTCTGGCTTCCAGCGGAACAGTTGCCCGAGATGCGCAGTCAACCCGCGCGCCTCTGCAACTTCCTGTAGTTTGTCGCCGTCAATCTTCCAGTTATCCCGCGCCGTCAGGCGGACCTTGTAGCCCGCCCATTGGGTGCGCTCCGAGGCCAGCATCTCGTCTTCAATCTGCCGGCGGCGCTCGGTCCATTCTGTTTCGGCTTGCTTTGCTTCAAGCCACAAAGCAGCCAGGTTATCCATTGACGTCGCCCCCAATCTTCTTGATGACAGCCCCAAGGTCCGGCGCTTCCCATGCGTCCAGCCGCCCAGAGCGATCCTTGGCCAGCCAGAGGCCGTCGCCGTCGCACATCAGACCGCGCTGCGGCACACCCTCGGCGTCTTTCTCGACCCGCAGGGCCAGCACTTCATCGAAGAAATAGGGAAGCTGCTGACCGGATTTCTGGCCCGGCATGGATGGCGCGTAGAGAATGCGGCCCATCTCGTCCTGGCTCTTGTCGAGCTTTGCAGACATGTAGACGTGTTTTCCGGGCAGGTCGCGGAACGCGCGGATGATGTGCGCCATCGCTTCCTGCATCGCACCGTAAGCCTGGCGCGGGTCTTTTGCGATGCGCTTTTCGTCGCCAAGCACGACCTCTGCGATTTCCGAAATGCTATCCAGCGCGACAGACTGGTAAGCCGCCGCCTCTTCAGAGCCGGTCAGCCATTCAAGGGCATTCGTGATGTCCGCAATGTTGCCGATCTCAATGTAGGGCAAATCAGCGCCCGCAATCGACAGCAGGCCAGCCTCCGCCGATAGCGTGATGGGGTTGGGGAGTGTAGGGATTAATGAAGTCTTGCCCGCGCCAGCTTGTCCGTACACGAGCAGTTTAACGCCGTCACGCGCAAGTGCGCTCGTGCGCTTTAGGTTGATCGCCATGTGTCTCTTCCTGTTGCGTCCAGTCGGTTGATCCGGTCGGACAGGATTTAATTTGCACAAAATGCACGGCCATGCAACCGTTGATTCGAATTGGAGGCGAAAATCATGGCTGACGTGACGCAAATCTTTGGCGGCCCCTGGCGCTTGCCTACGGCGGTCGCACTTGAGGACCAGATACGGCAGGCGATGGCGTCTGCTGGCGTGACGCCGCCTGCAACAATTGCGCTGGATGGCAAGCTGCATCGTTACCAGACGGGTAGCAAAGGCCAGCCGGGTCACGACAAGCCGGGATGGTATGTGTTCTTCCCCGATGGCGTGCCGGCGGGAATGTTTGGCGACTGGCGCACGGGTGTCAGCAATACGTGGCGCGCGGACATTGGCCGCGAGCTGACTGGTGATGAACTGGCATCTGTTGCTCGCCGCCAGGCCGAAGCGCGAACAGCCCGAGACGCCAAAGCCGCCAGCGCCGCAGACAGTGTGGAGATGATCTGGTCACAGGCGGGACCCGCCAGCCCTGACCATCCTTACCTTGTCCGCAAAGGCGTCGGCGCGCATGGCCTGCGCATCACAGGCGACGGCCGCCTGATGGCCCCCCTGTTCAACACGGACGGCACGCTGTCCTCGCTCCAGTATATCGATGCAGAAGGCGGCAAGCTCTATCACCCGGGCGGCGCAACAGGCGGCAAGTATTGGAGCGTCGGGTTACTTGAGGGTGACCTGATCTATATTGCCGAGGGCTTCGCCACGGCCGCCACCATCCACGAAGTCACCGGCAAGCCTTGCGTCGTCGCCTACAGCGCATCCAACCTTGTCCCCGTGACCGGGTCGCTCCAGGCATCCCACCCCACAGCCCGCATCGTGATTGTGGCGGACAACGATGCGTCAGGCGTTGGCCAGCGATACGGCGAGCAGGCTGCGGCCAAGCACGGCGCCCGCCTTATCCTCGTCCCCATCCCCGGCGATGCCAACGATTACCGGGCCGCCGGCCATGACCTCGCCGCGCTTCTCAATCCCACTGTCGACCAGTGGCTAATCCCGGCGGATGACTTTTCCTCCCAGCCCGCTCCCATATCCTGGCTGGTCAAGGGCTGGTTGCAGGACCGCGCCCTGATCATGGTTCACGGCCCATCCGGGGGCGGCAAGACATTCCTCGTTCTTGACTGGGTCCTGACAATGGCTTCAGGGGCTCGTCAGTGGAACGGGCGCAAGGTCCGCCCCGGTCCGGTCGTCTACCTCGCCGGCGAGGGCCACCAAGGCCTGCGCGGGCGGGTGGCGGCGTGGAAGCAGCACCGCGGCGTGCCCCGCCTCGACATGTGGCTTAGCAAAGGCGGCTGCGACCTCAACACCCGCGATGGCCTGCGGCGCGTCTCCGACGCCATCCGGGAGCTGCCAGTTACGCCCGCGGTGATCGTGGTCGACACCCTGCACCGCTTCCTGAACGGGGACGAGAACAAGGCGCAGGACGCCAAGACCATGCTGGATGCCTGCGCGGAGTTAATGGCGGCATTCAACTGCGCTGTCATTCTCGTCCACCACACCGGCGTCAGCGACGAGGCGCAGCACCGTGCGCGAGGATCGTCCGCCTGGCGGGGGGCGTTGGACATTGAGGTGTCCGTTATCCCCGGTAATGACAAAGGCGACCCTATGCAGGTCGTCCAGCGCAAATCCAAGGACGCCGAGCTGGCAGAGGATGTGACCGTGGAGCTTGTCTCCGTCCCCATTACAGGATGGCTGGATGAGGACGGCGAGCAGGTGACAAGCGCAGTCGTCTCGCTCAGCGAGCGCCAGCATCAGCCCAAAGCACATCCCAAGGCGGGGCAGTATCAGCAGACCTTCCGGCGCGCTTGGGAACACGGCGGATGCGTCTGGCGGGATAGCCTGCCCTTCGTAAATCGGGACGCTTTGCGTGAAGTTTTTCTAATAGATGGAATATCGGAAAAGGCCGTCCGTAACTACCTCAATCCCAACGCTGACCACAAGCCTGTCAGCGTTCTGATACAGGCATCCCACATCGCACCGACACAGGGTGGATGGCACATCGTGCAGGCCGAATGGGTTTCGCAACTCAGGATGGTCAGGGGCGCAACTAGCGCACCTAGCGCACCTGAGCGCACCTAGGTGCACTGGTGCGGGGTTGGCAAAAAGCTAGCAAAATCAGGAAAGGGCCGCACCGCACCGCACCTACTACCTATAGGTAGGTGCGACTGGTGCGCTCCTGATTGCAGCTTGCTGGATTTTGGTTGACCAACTTTGGCAAGCCATGCACAAAGGTTCCATCAACAGAGGAGGCCACCCAATGACCGAAGCCGAAGCCATTGCAGAATTCCGCGAAGCGTCTGCCGCAGTCCGCCGAGCGTTCGGCGCCCGCGACGATGCCCGCGTAGACCAGATCCTGGCAGACACCCGCATGAGCCAGGCCACAGTAAATCTATCAGATGCCCAGGCACGCCTGCACGCCGCCGACGTCGCCCTACAGGCCGCCCGCGCCGAGCCGCCAGCTCCCGCCGACATCGACGTGACCCGCCAGCCCGTCAGCTTCACCTTTGTGGAAGCGACCCTCAACGGCTCAGCCGAGTAGGGGCGCATCATGGGGCGATTGGGGCGACCACGTAAGATCGGGACGCGCTACAAGTCGGGCGACCTTCGCCCGACCGAGGCGGAAATCGAACGCCGGAAAACACCTCGGGGCGAGGTGGTCGAGCCAACAGCCGAGACCATCGCCCGTAGACAGGCCCTATTTGGCGATTGGAAGGCCGTACGTGAGGAAGTCTGCCCGGTCGATAGGGTGGCCGCCCGACTGACCGAAGAACAGTACCACGCGGGCCGCTACGCCCGAACCGTCTACGCCCGGTATGTCGTCGCCATCCGCGCGCCACGGGTGACGGCCGGGCAGTTGAGGGACTTCGTCCAAGGTTCGGGCGAAGGCGGGATGACGCTGGAACAGGCCCAGGCCGCCGTGGCCGAGTACCTCGAGGTGGTGACAGCGATCCGGCGCTATTCGTATCGGTCGCTGAAGGAAGTTGAGCGCATCATGCACGGATCACCGCCTCGCTCGCTTGACGCGCTCATTGTGGGGTTGACCGCCCTTGCGGACCATATGGGCATGTTTCGGCGGGAGGCGGCGTGATGTTGATCGAGCAGGGCTTCTACGTCAGCGCCGGGATGCTCGGCTTGTGCCTGTTGCTGGCGTGGATTTGGCCACGGCGCGACACCTGATCTGCCAGTTCTGCCATATTTGCTAGTTGCTATTTACAACGCCCGCAAAACGCTTCATTTGGTAAATTCAGAGTGGCGGTTCCTGTGTGGAGCCGCCATTTTGCTTTTCGGGGCGCCATGATCTTACCGTCAAGGGACATGGTCACACAGATCGAAACCGCGCGCTGGTCCCCCGATCCTGAGACTGTCGCTACCCTTGAATTCATCGTTGTTTCTCTCACGGCCCCGGATGATACCGGCGCTTGCGAGCTGCAACGCATTTACCAGCGCTGCGCCTTCGAAGCAGAACGCGACGAGGCTGTCGGGGCCATCGGCTTTCGCCTGGCAGCGGCTCGCCGGCGTCACGTCTACGTCTGGTTCATGGCGGATTGCCCCGCCGATGGCTGGTGTTCGTTTCATCTGGTTCTGTCTGACAGGCCGATTACCCGCGAAGACGTCCGACGAAAGGCCAAGCGGCGGTTCAGCCTGAACCTGCTGAAAGAGCGGTCCGAATGGGTCGGCCCACAAAGCAAAGCGCCCCCGGATTTCTCCGAGGGCGTTTGACTTGTTCAGGCCGCTTTGTTCCAGCGCTTCTCAGCGAGTAGACGGGCCGGGTTGATTACCGGCGCCACTTGCCTGTGATCCTTCATGGCCCTTGCGAAGCCGAAGCTGGCAAACACGTTCACCAGCGAGATGAAGAAGCAGGCGGGCCAGAGCGCCCAATCAGGGGCCAAGGCATATTCTGCGTTGAGGTGTTCCAGGCCTACGTGGTTAAGCCCGGCCTCGATGCAGCCGAAACCTACGCCGAGGACGCCGGCAATCACTGCCGTGGCGTAGTTCTTGGTTTCCCAAGCCTCCATCACGCGCTCCACAGCGCGGGACAGAAGGAACACGATCACCACCATTGCGACGGTGAGCAGTGTTCCGGGCAGCCAGCCCTTGGCCCAGAAGCCGAGGGTAGCTGTGACAACAGACAGGGCCACGAAAGCAAGGCAGGCCTGTTGTTCAAAGGTTTTTTCGTCGGTATATTTCGTCATAGCGGGTGTCCTTTTCCCGTTAGGACCGTAGGTGAGGGGCTGAAGCCTCCCTGCGGTCCGCTGATTTTCAATCTGCTCTCCAAGCGCGTTTTGCTTGTGCAGTGACATCAACATACGCATTCGCCTGTTGCGGGATACGTTACAGCCTCAAGTTACTTGGCTGTCTCCAAATCAACAGTTCGTGAAGTGACGCAGAGGAAGGCAAGATGGCCTATCCCAATCCGATCATCCGATACCGAGAGAACAACCGCGAAATTCTGCGCGGCGTCACGAAAGACCATCGTGTTGGGAGGTTCGTCTTGCAACAACGCGAGAACGAGACAGGGAAAGCTGTCCTAGACTTTACCGACGTGCTGAATGGCGCGACGATTACTGCCGCTGTCACTGACAGCAACATCGACGGCTCTGTGGCTGTTTCATCCGGCCAGGTCACGCTGACCACGACCGGCCTCGGCATGGGATACGGCGACACTGACGTGACCGTGACGTTCAGCGATGGCCGCGTGCGCATCGAGAAGCTGCGTTACGTCGAGGTGAACGGGAACTGGCGTTCCGATTACGGTTGGACTTACGCGTCGTGAGTGAGCTGAGCGAACAGCAAGAACGCTTTTGCCGATACATCGTTGAAGGCATGACGCAAACGGAAGCTTACAAGCTGTCCGGCTACAACGTTGCGAACGACAATGTGGCCGCTGCGAATGCGAGCCGCTTGCTAAAGACGGCTAAGATAGCCGAACGGATTAGCAGCCTTCGCAAACCAATGGCCGTAGACGCCACTGTGACGCTCTCTTGGCTCATCCAGCAGGCCAAAGAGGTCCTAGCATCGGCGAAGGCTGACGCCTCACACGCGGCCTCCATAGCGGCAATCAAAGAGCTGGGCATCCTGAGCGGCGAGCGCATCGAACAGTCGATCCGCACAAACCGGAACATCACAGTCGATGAATACAGCGACGAGGACCTTACCGCATATCTCGCCAGCAATGGCAGCGCAGGAGCTATTGCGGAGGCGTCACGCGCGAAGGGGTCTGATCCCGTTCACTAGCTACACCAACCACGCCTACGAGCCCGCGCCGCCACATTCGGAGATAGCCGAGAAGCTGGAAGCGGTTGAACGCGGCGAGATTGACCGCCTCATGATCTTCATGCCGCCAAGGCACGGCAAGTCCGAACTGGCGTCGCGTCGGTTTCCCGCCTGGTACATGGGCCGGAACCCGGACAAGCAGATCATTGCTGCGAGCTACAACTCGGACCTAGCCTCAGACTTCGGGCGCGAGGTTCGCAACATCATCCGAACGAACGAGTTCTCGCGCCTCTTCAATGTGAAGCTGGCAGAGGACAGCCGAGCGGCCGGCAGGTGGAACACTGACGCGGGCGGCGCTTACGTTGCGGCTGGTGTCGGCACGGCTGTTACTGGTCGCGGCGCTCACATCCTGTTGATCGACGATCCCGTGAAGGACCGCGAGGAAGCCGAGAGCGAGCTGCGGCGCGAGACGATCTGGAACTGGTACACATCGACCGCTTACACCCGCCTGATGCCGGGCGGGGCTGTCATCCTGATCCAGACGCGCTGGCATGAGGACGACCTAGGCGGGCGGCTCCTCGAAGCCGAGAACAACGGCGGCGACAAGTGGGTCAAGGTCAACCTGCCTGCGATCAAGGACGGCCAGGCGCTCTGGCCTGAACGCTACAACGTCGACGCCCTGAAGCGCATCAAGGCTGCAATCGGGCCGCGCGACTTCGAAGCGCTCTACCAGCAGAACCCGACGCCTGATGATGGCACGTTCTTCCTGCGGGACTGGTTCAAGCGCCACGATGACGCGCCGGCCAAGGGACACATCTACATCACCAGCGACTACGCGGTGACCGAAGACGGCGGCGATTGGACCGCGCATCTCGTCTGGAACTATCACGAGGACACGCTGACGCTGATCGATGGCTGGACCGGCCAGACCTCGGCGGATGTGTGGATTGAGGAGCTTTTGCGGCTGGTCAAGCAACACAAGCCGCTCTGCTACTTCGGAGAGGCTGGCGTGATCGTCAAAGCGGTCAAGCCGATGCTGACCCGGCGCATGAACGAGCTGCGCGTGTTTGCACGCACTGAGTGGATACCGTCCATCTCGGACAAGCCGACGCGCGCCCGAGCATTTCAGGCCCGCGCTGCGATGGGCAAGGTCAGCCTGCCCAAGACCGATCTGGGCGAGAAGGTGCTTAACCAGCTTCTGAGCTTCCCGGCCGGCAAGCACGACGATCTTGTCGATACCTGCGCCCTGATGGGCATGGTGATCGACATGGCGCACCCAGGCTTCACGCCTGCGGCGCCCGAACCCTTGACGCGACCCCGCGACTACAGGCCCCCACCAAAGGCGGACAATTGGCGAGTATTGTAAGCATGTCGCCTAAGCCCGAAGCGGGCGAGGACGGCGCCGAGCGCATCCGGAAGATGGTGCGCGAGTATCTGGACACGATGGAAGAAGCGCGCGACCGCGCTGCGCTTTCGCGCGACTATTACGATGGCAAGCAGTGGACGAAAGAAGAGATTGCGACCCTCAAGCAACGCGGTCAGCCGCCTATCGTCTTCAACCGCATCAAGAGGAAAGTGGACAGCATTTTGGGCGTCGAGCGCAACAGGCGCACCGATCCCAAGGCTTACCCACGGACACCACGCGACGAGCAGAGCGCCGACATCGTAACGCAGGCGCTGCGGTTCGTGTCGGATCAGACTAGGCTGAACAACATATTCTCAGGCGCTTTTGAGTGCGGGATGATCGAAGGCGCGGGCGCTGCCGAAGTCATCATGGACGGCCCCGAGGACATTCGCGTCAACCTGATCCCGTGGGATGAGTTCATCTTTGACCCGCGCTCGAGCCGTCACGATTTCTCCGATGCGCGCTACCTTGGCGTGCTGAAGTGGATGGACGCTGACGACGCCATCGCGCTCTACCCCGACAAGGGCAAGGAGATCGAAGCGGGCATTACCGGCTCGGAGAAAGCCTTCGTTGCGGACCAGTCTGTTGACGACAAGCCGTCATCGGGAACGTGGATTGATCGCAAGCGCCGGCGTGTCCAGGTCTGTCAGCTCTATTACAAGGCTGGGTCCGAACACAATTACGCGGTGGTCGTCGGCTCCACGCTCGTCATGGACGGGCCGAGCTACTACCGCGACGAGAAGGGCAAGACCGTTTGCCCCATCGAGGCGTTCAGCGCCTACGTTGACCGCGAGAATTGCAGGTACGGCGTTGTCCACGACATGCGCGGTCCTCAAGACGAGATCAACCATCGCCGCTCCAAGGCGGTTCACTTCCTGCATTCCCGCCGCGTCATGGCGCAACAGGGCGCGGTTGCCGATGTCGGGCAGGCCAAGCGCGAGATTGCCCGCCCTGACGGCTGGGTCGAGGTTGTAGACCCGCAAGCCGTGCAGGTGCTGGACACGGCGCAGGAAACGACCGGCAACCTGAATATGTTGCAGGAGGCGAAAGCCGAGATTGACCTTCTCGGGCCGAACAACGCCTTGCAGGGCAAAGGCACGGAAGGCGAGAGCGGCCGCGCCATCATCGCCCAGCAGCAGGCAGGGCTTGCCGAGCTCGCGCCGCTCTATGACCGGTTCAACGATTTCAAGCTGCGCGTCTACCGGGCGACATGGGCGCGCATCAAGCAATTTTGGAAGGCGCCGAAGTGGGTGCGCATCACCGACGACGAGCAGGCCACGCAGTTCATCGGGCTGAACCAGGTGCAGGTGGACCCGATGACGGGCCAGCCGATGGTGCAGAACGCTGTCGCGCAGATGGACGTTGACGTGATCCTCGAGACGGGACCGGACACGGTGACGTTGCAGTCCGAGGAGTTCGAACAGCTCGCGCAGATCATGCCGCAGCTTGCAGCCCTGCCGCCGCCCTATGCGCTGGCGCTGATCGAGGCGAGCAGCCTGCCGGCGCAGCGCAAGAAGAAGATGACGGAGCTGTTGTCTGGCGGGGGCGAACAGAGCCCCGAGGCGCAGGCGATGGCGCAGAAGCAAGCGCAGATGCAGGAACGCGCTGCTATGGCCGAGATTGCGACAAAGGAAAGCTCCGCCGCGCTGAACATGGCGAAGGCGCAGAACGAAGGCGCGCTTGCGCAGTCGAACATTGAGCTAGAGCGCGAGCGGATGACGGCCGAACAGGTCAAGGCGCAGGGCGAGACGGCTATCAAGGCGCAGGAACTACAGATCAAGCAGCAGGAGCTGCAATTCAAGCTGGCCGAGCTGGACCTGAAGCGGGCCGAGCTTGGGCTGAAGCAGCAGGAACTGGCGGCGAACGTCGAGATGGAACGCGAGCGTTCCGCGCTGACCGAGCGCATGGCCGACCGTCAGTCGATGGCTGAAGACAACCGCGCGCAACGCGAGGCGGCCAAGCCGAAAGAGACCGAGAAGCCGGACAAGAGCGGGGATGCTGTAGGCTTGGGCCTGCAAGCTCTGGCCGCTGCATTGAGCAAGCCGAAGTCAATCGTCCGTGGTGCGGATGGCAAGCCGATAGGGATTGAATAATGAGCAAGGGCAACACCTTCGAGAACGATCTGCTTTTGCTGATCTTCAACAACACAGACGCCGCCCTGATCGGTGATGCGACCGGCCTGCGCGGCTCGTCCACGGCTGGTTCGCTCTACGTCAGCTTGCACACGGGCGACCCGGGCGAGGCTGGCACGCAGACCACAAGCGAGTGCGCTTATGGCAGCTATGCACGGGTGGCTGTTGCGCGGACAGTGGGCGGATGGACGGTCAGCGGCAACGCGGTGACCAACGCTGCGCTGGTCCAGTTCCCGCAATGCACGAGCGGTTCCGAGACGGCAACATACTTCGCCATCGGCACGGCATCGAGCGGCACGGGCAAGGTGCTGTATCGCGGTGCGTTGTCGGCTTCGCTGGCGATCAGCTCAGGCATTCAGCCGCAGTTTGGCGCAGGCGACCTGGACGGCAGCGAGGACTGAGCGTGGCGGGTTTCCGCAACCTTCGCGCATGGACTGACGCGGACAACGCGGGCCAATGCCACTTCACGAGCTTCCGCAAGGCTGTGTCTTCGACCGCTACGACAACGAACGCATGGATTGACTACAGCTACTTTCCGGGTGCGCCGACTGCCAACTTCTACGCATCATCACCGCTTGAAGCAGCCTATGTGGATGCGGCGCGCGGGATCTACGTCCCGACCGTAACGCCTGCAACGCAATGGCTGCGCAACCTCAAGCTGATGAGCGCGGCAAGCAGCACGACAAGCACGACGAACGGCAGGCAGCAAATCGTGCTTGCTGACCTGCTGATGTACTACCCGTTCGTTGATACGGATGCGGTAGGCGAACAGCAGGACATGATTCAGACGGTGTCGCTGCCTCGCTACACAAGCGGGCGTGTCATCGCCGTAGGGCAGTCTGCAAGCTCAACGAACGGGCTGTTCACGTTCTCGTATACTAATCAGGACGGGACGCCGGGCCGCACATCGCAGGCGCACAATACGTTTGTGGTCGCAGGTGGCGGGCAGGTAGTGGCGTCGAGTGTCGGCCTTGCGACGAGCTATCACCCTTATCTCTCGCTTCAGGGCAGTGACAGCGGCGTCCGGTCAATCGAGAGCGTGACCTTCACGGCGGGCGGTGGCGGGCTGATGGCGCTGGTTATCGTGGCGCCAATCCTAGAGTGCTTTCTGACGCAGGAAGCGCGGCGCGGGACAACGGACAGTTTCGGGGCGTGCGACGAGTTCGCCTCGGTCATCAATCACAGGCCGCGCCAGATCAAGGACGGCGCAGTGCTCAACCTTTTCGCAGCCGGCCACGCTGGCTCTCTCGCCTCGTCGATCCTGGCGGGCCTTCTTGAAACAACGTGGAACTGACGCATGGGCTGGTCTTCACAGGACGACCTAATTAACCAGATCACGACCAACGGCAAAACAGGCAACGCGTTTTCCAACAAGACGCTGTCATCTGCCGGAACCGCTGGTCACTGGACGCTGCTTGCAGGTCATGCCGGTGCGCCAATCGCTGCGACGTTTGCGGGTACTGACCTTACCTACGTCCCGACCGATGACACATGGGGCGAGGGTACGCTCTATCATGGCGGCAACGTCTCGACCGCGACAAAGCATTTCCTGACGGCTGGCGCGTCGGTTGTCGCGGCTGCGGGTGCGCCTTGGTATCTGATGGCGATTGACCTTGTGGGCTATGTCCCGCTGTCAGGCACGAACGTCTCGACTACCGGCACTAAGACCGTGACCATGACGGCCATCGGATCGGGCGGCGGCACGGGCGACCGATATGCGGCAGGCGCTGGGCTTGAGATGTTCGTTGCGGCAGATACGGCGCTGGGCGCAAACGCCCCGACGTGCATTGTCAACTATCTCGACACGGGCGGCGGTGCAGGGGCGACAACCACATTCACAAGCACGGCTTCGCTGGGCATCGGGCAGCTTCTGAACTCAGGCAACGCGGCCAACAAATACAACCCGTTCCTTCCAAGGGCTGCGGGCGATACGGGCGTGTCTGACATCGTCTCGCTCGTCTGGGCGGGTACAGCTCACGCATCGGGTACGGTCATCATCGGCCTCTGCAAGCCGCTGTGGACGATCCCTGTGCCGGCGACCGGCCTCTATACGAAGCTGGACTTTGTGAACGCCTTCCCGTCGCTGCCGCGCATCAGGGACGGGGCGAACATCCAGTTCCTGCTCTACCAGACCGCTGCGACGACTTCCGGCGGTACGATCATGGTAGATTTTGACTGGGGATATGGCGGCTAATGGCGCTGCTTCAGAACGGCTTCCGCGACGCGTCGGCGGGCGTTCGTATCTTCGGGGCGACACAGAGCAACAACGCTTATCCGCCTGCGCTTCAGGGAAACAATAACAAGGCGGGACCGCGT
>Ga0181356_1000597_pt1 | contig 15655 bp, 25 predicted proteins | sample Fa13VDMM110SN_FD_130104 | JGI IMG/M metagenome (GOLD analysis project Ga0181356, IMG submission 130104) | Freshwater viral communities from Lake Michigan, USA - Fa13.VD.MM110.S.N | ecosystem: Environmental > Aquatic > Freshwater > Lake | place: USA: Michigan | collected 2013-09-24 | reverse complement strand
GGAAAGAAGAGAGGAAAGGCAGGGGGGGTAGCCTTACTACCTAAAAAAACGGCATCACTGAGCGTGCCCTTGCGTAGGTTGCATGGCTTGCATAACACTCTTAGATTATCCAAGTCATGAGTTCCACCGGACTTGCGTGGGATAATGTGATCGATGTGCATCTCACCTTCATCTGTGCCACAGATCTGACACATCCTGCCATCACGATTAAACACCCGCTCTCGCTGTCCTCGATAGCGCCTAGTGTTTAACTTGTCTAATGCCATGAATGTTTCTTCCAATGATCTAGAGCTGCACAAAAGTCTGGTTCATCATACTCTGTAACTCCATAACGATTGATTACATACCTACTTGCCCAGTCATACTGCTGCTCTTCATTAGCAGTTGCTAACCATTCTGATCTACCCTGCAAGAATCCATGATGGCTACCATTCTTAGCCTTGAAGTTCCAGTTGCTCTCTTTAATAGCAAGAGTATCTAAGCATTGGTAATTGTTAATTGATAACTGGCTTTGAATATATTCTTTAATCGTTAAAGGTTTAACTTTTTTTGCTACTGCTTCTGTGGTATCCGATTCATATATGAATAGACCTGCCCCAACAGCTAAACACGCGGTCGCGAGCAATCGCCCACAGGCGCTCGCTAGCGAGTTATAGCGTACCGCGCCTGTCAAATCCATTGATGGTTTACGCATGATGTTGGGCGTGTCTAATCCTGCATGCAATCATGCTTCTCAGTTGGGTTGTATGAACAATAATAACAACCCATTGGTTCATGACAGTATCTGCACTGATATTCAAACTGCACTTCTTGACAACAGCTGTAATAAGTAGTTGTTGATCCAACCATGTTGTAATGAACTGGCATTATTTCTCCTTTCCCCAGCCGCCACCTCTAAAGATTGCAGGTGTTGGCACAAATTGTCGATTCATTGGCGTAGCACAATGAAGTACCGGATCTCCAACAGCACTCATCGGGTGATCAAGCTCTTCAACTATTCCGCATAATAAGCATTCATAAACATATATTGGCATTGTGATCCTTACACTTTGTACAATAATCGGCATTAATTAGCCAGGTGCCACATCCTTGGCATCGGCTTGGCTCTTGAAACCATTCTGAGTAATCGACTTTATTGAGTAGCTGAACCAGATCAGAGAATCGAAGCATTGCGCCGTATTCGGCCGCATCTTCGCCCTGCCCATTGAATCTCATAACCACAACACTCAGCTTCCCATCTGAGCGTTTGCGGGTCTGATCCAGCCACTCCTTCGGTTGGAAGGCAGATCGTGCTTTCACTTCAATGTCGAACGGGACACCAGTGACATCACTGCCTTGCCTACCTGCCCCAGCACTGTCTGCATAAGGGAACCACTTTTTTAGGTACTCAGCGACGCACTTCTGAGTGCGGTAACCCCTGTGCTTACGATGCTGGGAAGCCATTAGTTATAACCAGATTGCCGGGCATTGTTCTGCCCGATTCTTAGAAGGGCAGGTATAGCCTTCGTAGGGCTTGCCAGTCTTTGATGAAACTCCAGTCTTATGCACCATAAAATCATGCTGGCACTTAGGTGCTTGCGGTACTTCTTTCGCATTGAGTTCATCAGTTAGTAAGTTCATCGCTGAATTAAGATCAGGCGAACCCTCAACTTGTACGACTTCTTGTACGTCTTTAGGACTTTCAATAGTCCAGGCGTCCTTTACTGGTTCGGGGAACTTTTCTTTGAGGATCGGCTTTTCTGCAACAATTCCGCCTCGTCCTGCCATTGATACTTTGACCATTTCCTCTCGGGAAGGCCGTCTGCCTTTAGTAGCATAACCTGCATTCGCAAGTGCTCTGCCGATCGCTGAAGTTTCGCAGTTTTCAAGCGCGCTAGTGGCATTAACGCCGCGATCAGAATCCTTCTCTTCAGCATAGCCAGTGGAGTAAGCGACTTGGTCGAGATAAGTGCGGTAGAGATAGGCTTTAATAACATATCGATGAGCTTCACATACTTCCAATTCCGTTGATACGCGTCCATCTGGGAACTCCTTCCAAAACTTTTCCAGTCGGCTCTCGACTGTTTCGTAATCGGCTAAGTTAAACGCCATGATTGATCTCCTCTTGCTTTACTAGAAACTCAGCTTGCTCGGTTAAAGGCCAATGAGATCCATCAGGCCAGATTGACACCCACACAGCGCAAGGCTGGCAATAATGTCGGTTGATCCCTTTAGACTTAGCGTGCTGACTAACCACTGTCCACACTGCAAAAGTCTTACCTTTGCCATTAGGGTGATCTTGACCCCACCGCATCTTGCAGTAATCACACCATTGACCGGACTTTGCTTTAGTAACTGTCAAGGTCGTTCCAATCAGTTGATGTAATCTGGCCAGCGATTGCAGAGTACGCACAGATGTCTGCGTAACTGTCTGGGTGGTCTTTCGTAGTTTGAGTTCGCGAGATCTTGGTGAGGATAAGACAGATCGCGACTTCGTGTGGCTCAATGTTTTTGTCAAGATACACGCTCCAGAGTCGTGCGATCCGAATGTGATTAAGAGTTGAGTCGCCGTACTCGTTACCTCTGTCGGCGAGGAGCTGTTTAGCTTCATCGAGGATGTCACGCGCTTTCACTCTGACCAGAATGTGTGTCGAGCAACTGAGCGACCCAGTGCGTAGCCTTCTTCTTTGCCTTCTTTGAATCCCAAGCCATAACCAGCAGCTATGCCAACTACTAAAAACGCTAACATAACTAGATAAAAATAAAGATCTGTGTTCATTTTAGCCCTTTCCATCAAGTCAACGATTGACTGATAAGGCTTAAGGTACAGGTTAGCGAGGACTAAGCAAGCATCTTTTGATAACGAAATGGTAACAATTCTGCATCGTCCATGTGATTGTCGATGTCACGCCTGAGCGGATTATCTAGATCGTCCATACCTGCGACCACCAACTGCAAAGGTTCCATCCTTTTCTATGTGAATGATTGACACTTGGACACCCTTAGCATCTTCTTCAACGATTAAGAATGCCTGTTGCCAGTTCATTGTTCCCTTTGTGTAGGCAGCCTTGCGAATGTCCATCAAGTGTCCACCTTCAAAGCCTCGCAGGATACGGCCTAATTTGCCCCCTGAAGCCTCTGTAAAGGCTGATTGACCTGCTCTGTGAGTATGTCCACAGATAACGCTTAGCCCATGCCTACGGGCTGCTTCTAGGGCTGTAAGACCAGGAGTCGGTTTGATTGGTTGCTCATCTCCATGCACTGCAACATAACCTTTAGCAATAGGGAATGGCTTCTTATGATAAGAAATCCCAAGTTCATCAAGCTTCATAAACTTTTCAAACTTTAATTCTGGTAATGACAAGAATGCTGGGATCTTGTTCATGATTACATTGTAAAGACGATCAGTATGATTTGACCTGATCATGTGAGCTTCTTTCGCGTGCTGAGTCAATTCCCATAGGACATCGACTGTCATGTCACGATCCGCAGCTAGTGTTTGCTCGTACCAGCCTGGCTTATTTTCTGTCCATCGGCTGATTTGTGGGAGATCGATTTCATCTCCGAGAGTAACGACAGCATCAGGCCGAAATACTTTGATAAACGCGGCGACATTTTTTACTGCTACTTCATCGTGATAAGGGACTTGTAAGTCTGGTATTACGATGGTTCTCTTCATTAATCCTCGTCATCGTCAGGATAAAAGTCCGGCATATTGCTGGGATTATCGTTGATGCGCTTAGGGAGTATCCAGTCAGGATAAGAGAATGGATCCATAAGCATCGACATACAGATGTCTGTGGCAAAGCCAGCCTTGCGCAAAGCTTTATAGTATTCGTTTAACCCAATACAGTAAGCCTCTAGTGGAGTGTAACCCTGATCCTCTATTGCTTTAGTTTTGCGCGCGGCCATGCTTTATTTTACCGCTCTAAAAGTATGTTGTAAATCTCATCGCATCGTGTGTTGAGTCGCTTGATCTCGCTCAGCAAGTGAGTGATCACAAAGCCAGCCAATCCACCGATTATCACAAGAGTGGCAATATAGAGCTGAAAGAACTCGCCCTGTGTCATTTTCTTCCGAGTTCATCTTTAGGGTCAAGGTAACGCAAGACTGGTGGGATAATTGATGCAAGACCAGCAGCAATTAGTGCCTTTGGTTCTGAAACTCCAGCTGCATACATTGAGATGATTGCAACTAAGAATGCTCTGCCCCAAGAACCTGCTGCGTTTTGTAGATCTTTCATTGTGATCCCCCGATCATAGGTATTTGAAGAAACTCACCATTAGAGTCAGCTTCTTTCGTAAACGAGATATGGCAATGGTGATTGTGTTTGTTGATCCCTGTATATTTGCGCCACTTCCAGCCAAGGAGAGGGCTTGCGATCTTGCCATCGAAGATGATGTAGCTAATGCGCTTTCCAGAATCAGACTTTGCAAAGATACGAATCTGATCCGCAAGATCTGGCATGGAGTCAGGTTTAACTTTACCCGAAAGATCTCGATCGACATCGATGGCACGAACCCAGCCGCTAGCATCTGGATTATGATCTGACTTACGCGCAGAGTGTCGTGTGTCGCCGATCCAACCATCAGAAGTTCGATCTCGATCTGGGAATGAGTCGTCAATCTGTTCCCTTAACTGGATCGCGCACTTAGAAAGTTTAGGCTTCATTATCCGAGCAGCAGTGCTGCTTCTTCGGCAGTAATGCCAAGTTTAGATAGTAAAGCGGCCTTCTCAGCTGCCTTGGCTTTTGCTTCGGCTTCGCGTTGCTTTTCTCCATTGACTGCTTCTGAAGTCCCAGCTTCATGAAGTGCAACTTCTTCAGGTGTCATATCACGAATGATCTGCTTGCCTGTTTCAGCATTTACTATTGATATTTCTAGGGTCATGATGTCGCCAATCCATAGACAGAAACTGCACCGGTAATGTTAGATGATGATGATTTTAGTAAGAAACCTGTATAAGTCTGGCTTGTTGTGCATTCTCCACCAGTAAAAATCGAATATGGCGTGTTGCCATAAATACCTGTGCCATGCCATTGCGGCACTTGACTAGAGTTTCCAACCTGACCAATATTTATATGATATTGAGATGGAGTACCAGAACTGCCAATTCTTTCCCAAAGTTTGAATGCAGTCACACCATTGCTGGCAACTGTCGTTAAATTAAGAGAAGAATCAACACCGCGTGACGCACCTAAATAGTTAGCGGCTTGAGTAGTGGTTCCGTAGCGTAATTGCATTTGTAATTCGTCTGTTGAAGTAGCACCATAAATATATTCAATAACAATGATGTAATTTTTGTAAGTAGATGAGAAAACTGAATCAACAATATGGCTTCCCGTTGCTGAAAATGTGCTTCGGTTGATTAACTTTAATCCAGACGATCCGCCTACTGCTACCCATGCCGATCCGCTGTAGTACTCAGTTGAGTTAGTGTCTTTTAAGTAACTCATATTGCCTTCTTGCGGGCTAGTTACTGCAGCTGTACGGGCTGCTGCATCCGCAAATACCCATACGCCTTGCATTAAGTAGCCATTCGTATCTGCGGCAGTTAGAACATCTCCTGTCGCAAAAGTCTTAAAGCCTGATCCAGCTGCCATTTGTTCTCCTTAGTAAGAAAGCGTGTTAGTGCCTAGTATCCCATAATTTGTTCCAATAATGAAAGAATCAATGATGGGTTCTAGGGTGGTTAATGTGGTTTTCCAGTTACTCGGTTTAATGTCATGGGACACGCCAAATACCTGCAAAGTCTTGGTTAGGGTCGATGAGCCCGGTTGAGTTGTGGTTACTGTGATTGGATCAAAGAAGTCAAGATCTAAAGCGGCAGTAATGCCAGCATCGTAATTGGCAGTGTATAGATCTAGAGTAACCGCATCGCAGCGGATCGAAGTTTCTTGGCGCGAGGCAACGAAGGCTTGGGCATTGTTTAGGGCTTCCGCATCTGTTTCCATGAGCAGGTTCTGCTCTTGATAAGAATGAAGGAAATACTTGTCTATCGAATCTTGGTTAAATGCAACCTGAGCTGTGCCACCAGTACGGGTAATGCTGGCCTTGTTAAATACCAAGGTATCGTCCAATTTCCAAAGGGCATTGTTATACGAGATCCCAGTGCCATTGTCATTGAAATCGACTGGCGTTCCAGCCACGCTTGATGAAGTAAGCGCACGATCCTGAAAGACAACATTGCCAAAGCCGTCCATGTATAGAGAACCATATTCAGTGCTTGTAACTGTTTGCATTGCGCCAAGGGAAGTTCTTAAAGTTCCGGGGTCTGCTTGAACTGTGGTCTGGCCTGTGTCAATATCTCTCATGCCTGAAGGCCAACCCACTGCATCAAGCAATTTGGCTATGCGAGTGCCACTTGTCTGACCAGCTGATGTTGAGGCAACAGAAGTGATCTGTGCATTTTGGAATAGTCTGAAACCATCAACCGCTTGAATAGTTGTGTAAACAACTTCACCGACATCTTTAGGGGTAGTTGTATCGTAAGAGGTTATGTAGCCTGCAAAGATTGGGTAGGTAGTGGTGCCATAAGTGGCGGTAATAGATACCTTACGCATTGGATTGAGCAAGTTGTAATAAGGACTTGCTGGGTTCATCGGGTTAAAATCGCCGTTCTGGTCGATGATCCGAAGGCTCATTGTGCCAGTCTGAAAGACATCTGAAAGAGCTGTGCGCCCTCGATTGGTTTTAATTGAATCAACTAGGTTTGAAACATCTACTGAAACCGAAGTGGTATCAGCCAAAGCATTAACTCCCAGAACGCCAGAATCAAGGATCATAGGCGATGCAAAGCCAGCACCTGTTGAAAAGTTTATGATTGCATTGATTACTGGAATTGTCATGGAAGGACTGCGCCCGGTCTGTAATTGTTATAGCCATTGGTATTAGCAGCTACTACAGCGTCATTGACAACTTTAACAAGTTCATCTTGCATAATTACAGAACCAGTGTTAGTCACATTGACTGTTACTGGGGCTGGAGTTGGCGTAATTTGTTTTCTTACATAATCTGGAAGTGAGAAACCAAATCCACCAGCACTGCCACCAAGACCACCAAAAGGATTGTTAGTTGATGGCGTTGCACTTGGTGCTACAACAACTGGAATTGGCTCATTGTTAGTTGGTGCGGCAGCTGCTGTTGCGGCTGTTACCGCTGCTACTTTTGCATCATAATTACGATCTGCATTTTGACTTGGATTGTAGTTAATACCTGGAATAAAAGTAGTAGCACTAACATCAGCCATGGTTTTGCCAAATTTAGCAAGCTCGATTAAGGCTAGGGATAAACTACCTGCCCAAGTAGTAAACGGATCTTTGGCTAAACTAATGATTGCAAGATCAGCAGCAATCTTGGCATTGCTTTTTTGGATATCTGCAAGTTTCTTTTCTAATGTTTCGGCAGTTGCAGCATCTTCTTCCAAGATCGCTCTCATAAGAAGCAAGCGAGTCTTTTCTTCTTCGCTGATCTTGCCCTTTAAAGCGGCTTCAATCTGAATTTTATCAATGTCGAAAATTGATTGAGCCTTAGCCAGTTTAGCTGCATTAGCAGCTGCTAACTTGTCAGCTTTAATCTTTGCAGCGGCTGCCGCTTTGTCTGCCTTCGCTTTAGCTGCTGCTGCTTTCTTAAGATACATAGCATCGACAGAACGATTAATAGCGCCAAGATCTAACACAGTTCCGGTACTCATTTGAAAATTGCCAAGTGCTTTAGTTGTTTCTAATAACTTATTAGCTTCTTTGTCGCTATCGCTAAAGGCTTCGCCAAGTTTGTCAATGCTAATAGTTGCAGCAGTGATAGTGGCAACTAAGGTTGCGCCGTATGCAATGGCAGCCAAAGGGTTTAAGACAGCTGCTTGAGCAATGGCAGTACCCACAGCAGTAGCACGAAGAAGTTTATAAGAATTTGTCAAAGCCTTAATAATCTTTTGAACAGCAGTAATGCCAGCAATTATTTTGCCAGCAGTCCAAATAGCAGCAAAAGTTATGGCTAATGACTTTAAAAGTCCTAAGTTTTCTCTGACTATTCCACCAAGAGTCTTAAAAGTATTACCAGCACTCTTACCAAAGTCTAAAATTCTCTTTTGTAATTCATCAATGTTTTGACTGCCAGTAGCAACCATCAGGCCATCGACTAAACCTTTACCTAAGGACTCGCGAGCCATTTCAACTGCGGCTTTAATTCTGCCTAAACTACCAGCAAAAGTCTTTGAGGCTTTTTCAGTAGCACCGCCATAGACTTCTAAAAACTTTAATTGGACTTCAGTTGCACCCATAGTTTTTAATTCAAGTGCTGAAAGTCCTAACGCGTACTTCTTCAAGCCTTTGTTATTGCCAGCCATTACATTGGCAATATCGCTAGCAACAGTAACCAGATCATTACCAGAACCAGTAGAAACATCTAAAGCTAATTGAAGTAGTTCTTGCGCCTGAATAGCATCCCCAGTTGAGGTAACTAACTTTTGAAACGCTGGTCTAAGTTGTTCGTCGAGCACGCCTGTGGCCAACTGAGTCTTATCGATCATGGCTTCTACGCTGGCTGTAAAGGTTTCTAAGCCTAGGTTCTTTAAGGTATTGCCAAGCATGGCTGCTGCTTTTTCATCGGCCGCGAATGCCTTGACAGAACTTGCCATTAGGGTTGCAATACCGCCACCTAATGCTGCACGCTTAATGCTTCTAGCTAAATTATCAATGGCTTTTTCAGAAGCTGAAAAGGCTTTCTTGCCAGTGAATTGTGCGGCAATGTCAATTACGATATTACTCATCGTTTAGCCTTTCTCCATACAAAACCGCGGCGTTCAAAGTTTTCTCCAGCTTTCAAAATTGCTTTAATAACTGCCTCGTTAGCCTTGCCGCCATCTTCTTTCCATGCACGAAAGATTGCGCGGCCTTTCATCTGTCGGCCTCTGCGACCAGCACCGGTTGCAGAATTGGCATCAACTATGCGACCTTCTTCATTAATTGCCTGAATAAATAATGAACCAGCTTCAGGGTTATTGCTCTTGCCATAATTCTTGCCAGTGCTAGTAGTAAATGAATATCCGCTACCGCTGTAAGTTATGGTCTTTAATTGCTCACGACCATTAGGGTTAACACGACCAGCAGTTTCATAAATAGCACCAGCTGCACTCTTATTGCGAATCTGTGCTAGTGCTCGCCAACCTCGAGAGTTTGCTTTAGAAGGACTTGTTTTGTATCCAATGCCAGACTTTGCTTCAGCACTAGACCATTCTGGAAATTTACCCGTAATTGATGAATTGCCCCAGCCCGATATTGGCGCACTATTCGGAATGTAACCACGAGCAGTTGCCGCAATCGGGGCTAGAGCAGCCTTCATTTCTAACTGTAATTGAAGTGCAAGATCAGGTGCATAGTCGCGAAGGGCTTTGCGTAATTCAATTGCGCCCTTTACCTCGACTGGCATCTTTCATCTCCTTAGATCGATCTTTCATAGCTTTTAACAAAGCCTTGAACATTCTCGAATCTAGTTCGAGTAAGTCGTTAGGCGCGATACTCGTTTCTAGACTTAATCTTGCGACTAAGTAAGTGAAAGAGTCACGCCCTATAATTCCGGGTCATCATCTAAAACTTCCACCTTTAAAAGTGTGTCTAGAAAACCTGACCCGAAAGGCTTGACTGTTTCGCTAGTACCTTCACAGCTACGGCGAATACATTCCCAAGCCAGCCAATACACATCACTCTGCTTTTCATCGTCACGAAAGGCTTTGTGAAAGCCCTTCTTGGCGTAAACCTCGAATGCGTATTCGATCGATGGGGTTATCTGATGATCAGATACAGAGCCATCTGCCCTTGTGATCTTTAGCTTTGCCATTTCTTTAGCCCTTTTCTTTAGTAGTTAGTTATGACCAAGTGCCAGTTGTTGCTAATGCTGTTTTGCTATTGCAAGTAAAGGACAAATCTAACATGGCCTCATCACCAACAGCACCATTAATGTCGCTTAGATTATTTACAAAAATTGTGCCGGTGTAAAGTTTGTTAGTTGCTGAAACAGCCGCTGTTGAATCTTGAATTGCTTGGAAAGCAACTGTTGTTCCAAAAGCATCTTGTAGTGTTGCTAAAACATTAGCTGTTGCTGTGTCATTCAAAAATGTAACAGTCAGCGTATCTGAGGACAGGCCACCAACCACCTTGTTAGATGTGTCGCCCATTGCGGTGACAGGGAGTTCGTCTAGCACTCGTGTTAGACTGAAATCTGTCACATGATCTGAAAGATTGATAGTGGCAATCTTTAGACCAACTTTGTTATTTAGAAAAATTGCCATGATTATTCTTCTTCCTTCTTAGTAGTTACTGGCTTTGGTGCTGTTTCGGTGATCTGACCAATCTTCTTCAAGAAGGCTAGATCCTCTGGTGTTAGGTCTGACATATTAACTCCAACTTGTTAGGATTGATACGGACATCTCGCAGCTGAGCAGATCACCTGATGCAGCATTGAGAACGCTTGGGGCAGATACACTGCCTACATTATAGGTCAAAGAACTAGCAGCAAGTAAATTAAACACACTTACAATGTTAGCTTCAATGCCATTCAAATTTCCTTCGTTATCGAAGAGGGGCACAGTCAAAATCAGCCGAAAGTTAGCAGTAGGGCTGATTGTGTTCCGCGAATTGTTATTTGGTTCGATGTAAGGATCGCTCGGAGAAACAATAAGTGAATTGGCGAGAACAACTGAGGGCGGGAAGGCAAAAGTTTGCCAAAGTGAATCATCAACTAATGCGGTTGCCAGAGTAGTTCGAAGAGTAGTGATCGCTGGTAATGGCATTAGCCCACCATTGAGCGAGGGTCTAGCGCGTGCGCGATCAATCCTCTTACCTTAGCGAGCAGCTGTGCTGACATTCGATAAGGTGAGGGCTGGAAATCGACAGAATTAGAACCAGTCAAAGTGCTGGTTCTTGCTTGCCAGATCTCAACAGCTATCATCAAAGCGGCTTGCTGGACTGCCATGTCTAAAGTCCAGTCTGTGTAAGTTGTAGTCGATACAGATCCATAAGGGTAAATTGGGTGATACGCCTGGGCTGTTGCATGAGCGGTAGCCACAGTAATTGAGTAATTACCCATTGATGTAATTACTTTACTGCCATTGTATGAACTACCTGAATTGGCGATTGTTACAGTTTGACCAACATAAAAGGTATCTCTAATTGGATCATCAAAGTAAAGAGTGCCTTCACCAACTATATTCTCATGAGCTACAGAGAACCACTTGGGAGCCCATAGCATTGGGATAAGGACTGAATCACTAGCATCACATACTTCTTGGATTGTCGCGTCTGGATATAACGAACCCACGCCAAGAGTCGATTTCAATTCGGCTACTGTGCAGAGTGACATTCCAATTCCTTTCTAAAGACCAAGAGGGGGCAAGGGCTATGCCCCCTCTCAGCGACTTAGTGGGCTTACGCCTTGTTGTTCTTGAATGCGCCAGCGCCAACCTTAGTTGCGATTGCGCCGAAGCCGTAGTAACCAATAGTTACTTGACCTGCTGCTGTTGATTCTGCACGCAAGCGGTAGGTAGGGCTTTCGTACCATGTGTAAGCATCTGGGTTAACGATAAGGATTGTTCCATCGCTATCGCCAGCGTTTGTTGGATCAACATACAGATTAAGTCCTGCGACATTACCTGTCAGTGATGTTGGTGCTACTTGACCGCCAGCGTTCATTGGCTGTGATGCGGTATAAATTGGACGCCCAGCGTCATTTAATGACATGATGTTTGACCATTGTCCAGTCGATACAACCATGTTGCGAGCGAATGGGTTTGGTAATCCTGCTGTGGCTGCATAAACAGAAGCAGATCCACGAGCAACAATTCCAAGCAATTCAGCTGCTGTTGGGTATGTTGCAACTGTTGTTGCATCAAGTGATGCGCCTGAGATAAGTGCAGCGTTTACTGCTGCGTTTGTTGTCTTTGCGTAAGCTGCGGCCATGTTACGAACAAGCTCGTCAAAGAATGCAGGAGATGTGCGGTCTAACAACTCGACAGAGAATGTCTGTTGTCCGGCATACTTCTTAACTGATACTGATAAGAACGCTGAGTTCTGATCTGTTTCTGTGAATGCTGCACCTTCTGCAACTTCACCAACAGTAGGCATTACTGTGATCTTTGGGATCTCAAAAGTCATACCTGCATCTGGAAGCACTCCACGAGAGATTGCATCGATTGATGGGCGGATTGTTGTGCCAAGTGGGTTAATGATTTCATTCAGTTGACGAGTTGGTACAAGACCAGCGTTGTCTGTTGTGTCATCTGCTGCAAGTAGGTATTGACGAGCTGACTCATCGCCTAGTGCTGCACGAATTGTGTTCTCTGCATACTTAGCAGCTGTGATTTCAATACGAGGCTTTGTGTAAGCCATTGCTGTGACAGTTGGGCGAGCAGCTTCAACCGCTTGTGCTTCAACTGGTGTTGCTTCGACGGCTGGAGTGGTATTTTCCACGTTGGCTATCTCGCTTTCTGTTGGTAGGGGTTCTTCTACTGCGGCAGATTCTTCCGCTGCAATATCAGTAACTTGGGCTGACTTAAATGCTGGCTCAGTTACTAAACTTGTTTCGACCATTCGGGCACTTGACACATAAGTTACGCCGTCCTTGATCTTTGACTTTAGAACTTCTGCACCGATGCTTAGTCCTGATTGCAAACCTTCTTCAGCAAGAATTAAGGCTTCTGTACCGCGCTGTGAGCGACTTACAGAAAACACTGCGTGAATAGCATCTTCTGATTCTGAAAAACTAACCATGCGGCCTAGTGGCTTTTTTGTGTCATGCTGGCTAAGCAATTTAATTGCTTTAGGATCTGCAATCTCAATAGATCCAGAAAGAAAAATAACTTTGCCCATATTAGTAGATCCTGCTTCAACATTTAGCGGCACGATCTTGCCTGAAATTGTGCGACTTGCTGAATCTGCTGTGAGATCAGCTGAGAAGGTGATTACTTGATTCATTGCATACCTTGACTTCCGTTAGGTGTTAGATCTGTCATTGCCATTGCTTGTTCTTGAGTAATAAGTTCAAGTTGTAATAGTTTTTCAATAACTGCTAGTTCTTGCATTGGATCTGTGCGCAAAAAGTTTTTGTCAATGTCAAACTTGACAACATTGCCTCGGGCAGTGATGTCATCCATTGATAAACGATCCTCAATGGCTGTGATAAATGGTTGTAAAGATAGGGTCAAGAATTGTTTGCGTTCGTCTTGCACATTTGCATAAGTCATTGAGTTATTCTGATCTGCTGAAACATAATAGGCTGGCACATTGCAAAGACGCGCAATTTCGGTGGCCAAGTTAAAAATGGCTTCTCCGTACATCATTTCTTTAGGTGAAAATGACACTGGGTTATATTCTAAAGTGCTAGTTAGATAAGCGGTTGAACGATTGTTGCGAGCATTGCGCCAAGCAGCTAGTAAACCTGAAACTTCTTTAGGATCAAGATCCGCACCAGTATTTTTAATATAACCAGTAGCCATTGGAGTAGATGCAGCAATCGCTGCTGCCTTCTGGACATCGATGGCCGCGCGAATTGTTTGAATGCCTGTGGTTAAGATACCGGGTAGCAAAGATTGAAAAGTAATTAAACTGCCAAGGCCGTCCATTGGTAATGTCATTCCATCGACTGCATAAGACTTAACAAAAGTATTAGTACTATCTAGAGTTGCAGTGACGCGATTATTTGCAATCCATTCAAAGCGAGATGGTCGTCCATCTTCATTATAAACTTCAACGACCTGCCAGAAGGCTTGCGAATATAGAAGCAATGAGTCAACTGTGTAAGCAATCGTTACGGATCGAGGTTGAGAATATGAAGGTTGCTCTAACCATACTGGTGAGCCAAGCTCTTCGTTAGTTGATTTTCTGTAAAGCTCTAATGGGATTGCACCGATAGTGCCAGCCAAAAGATTGCGGCATCTTTGCAACGCTGGTACAGAGAGGGCATCTTCTCTGCTGACGAATGCATATTGAAACGGCATGGCATAAGGTGAATACTCACCTAGAACTTGAGGGGCATATTGCGCTTCGACAGACGGCTTAGTTGGCTTTGATTCTGCTCGCGAAAATATACCCATAGCCTAAATGATAGCACAACCTAGACAAATTGCTAGCATATGTCAAGTTATAATTTGAGGTTTTGGGGCTGGCAACATTAGCTTAGATACTGCCATGGCAACTCCGATAATGGCACTTATGTCGCCTGCTGACTTACGCTTGATGATTCTCCACGCTGAGTCATTAACTTTAGCTGCACAGTTGTTAAATTGCTGTATAAGTTCGCTTTGCCCGTTATGAACGACCTTGTGAGTTACTAATCCAGTTAAAAGGTCGCCACAAGCCTGATAGAACTGCTGGCCACTTACATCTTCAACCATTACGCCAGATTGCTTCAATCGATCTGCAATGGACTGTGTGGCGTACTTGTCATAACAAACCAGTCTCGGTTTATAAATATCTGCCCATGCTTTTATAGCCACTGCAATCTGTAAATCATCAACTGCCACTTGACTTGACCAGGCATCCATAATGCCAATACCGATTCGGCCATCGGGAAGGATCTGGCCAGCAATAAGTGAGGCATTTCGTCTGCTAGGACTAACATCAAAGGCAAAGACTGTGTATGCCCCTATAGCAATCTCCATGGTTGAGTCTGAAGTCTCTTGTAATATGCCATGAGGCCAAGGAGACTGCAAACTGTCGATCCACTGGCAAAGGGTCTCGGTGCGAGTAGTTTCGATAGGTGCTGTGGCAATAGCTTCTTCAATAGATTCTTTAGTAACTGTGTAGCCAAGTGCAGGATTACTAGGCACTACCGCGTTACGCCAAAAGGCATCTGATGAGATGTCGATCTTGCAATACTGTGGCGCACTGTATTCGTAGTAGCCAAAGGTCTCTGGCGGATAATCTTTGGCGCGTTCGACCAATCCGTTCAAAACTGTGCTAAACGCATCACCGGCATTGGAAGTTAAGAATGTCTGGGCGTTGGCTCTGGCTCTTGTGGTTGGAATTGCTGCCTTGTAGCCATCTTCTGAAATTTCACGCACTTCATCGATCCATAAGAAGTCTGCTGTGCGACCACGCGCTGAGTCTCTCGTATCCGAGACAAGATCAAGGGTTGCACCATTGAGAAGCTCTATTCGCTCGCCACCATTGGCATAACGCACAGCCTTAGTCATGGCTTTAAGTTCTGGAGTTGATTCGATAATCCAAGCAATCTCTCTAAAGGTCATTAAGGCCGTTGCTCGGTTTGAGGACATGATTATGTGCTTCTTCTCGTTGCCATAGAACATGCCCCAGATAACGCGCACTCTGCCAAGGTGTGACTTTCCATTCTGGCGTGAAATTAACAAAAGTGCGGTCTTGACTCGATACTGATCTTTTTTATCAACCATCATCATCTGTTTAAGGATGAACTCCTGATAAGGCATGAGCTTATCCATCTTAAGTCGCTCTACCATCTCAATAACTTCACCAGCTCTTGACTTGCCTTTTAAAAGTGGACTGTGAACCCTCGGTTCTGTTGCCCCTCGTAAGGCTTTGACTGGCTTGGGTTTATTCGTCATTGATTCGGATTAGGTCGGATCTTAAAAGGACTGTCCAGCATCGGCTCGGACTGCATCGGGTATATACAGGCTGAAAAGGCAGGGGGGTCTTCTCTCCTTCCTCTCT
>Ga0181356_1000596_pt1 | contig 15667 bp, 16 predicted proteins | sample Fa13VDMM110SN_FD_130104 | JGI IMG/M metagenome (GOLD analysis project Ga0181356, IMG submission 130104) | Freshwater viral communities from Lake Michigan, USA - Fa13.VD.MM110.S.N | ecosystem: Environmental > Aquatic > Freshwater > Lake | place: USA: Michigan | collected 2013-09-24 | reverse complement strand
GTGGAGATGACGATGTACTGCCCATCGTGTCTTCCCTAGTTAACAATAATTATTCATTCACAGGCTTAGAAAGTTTTTCGAAACTTACAAAATAGTTAGTTGAACAACCCATCACTCTAACAATTCTGGTTTCACATTTTTAACTGTGTGATTCAGCTGGAGAATTTTTTCGAAAGCTTAAAAGATTAAACTAAAGATAGCTCTTCTGCCTTAAGCATGTTGTTTTGTAACGCCGCTACTAAATCTTCACGGGGTGCTACTTCATTTGTTTTGCCATTTACGACTTTTGTTATCTAATTTATTAGTCGGTTATTTAACCATCCGACACCTGCATAATCACCACTACTCTATGAATCTATACTAAAAAACATCCCCATAGTTTATATTGTAATTATTTCTACAAATGTATATATAATATTTGAAAATAAGAAAAAGTTTAAAAATTAAACTCGATAATCAGAATCAGGAGAATCAGGAATTGGCATCCAATGCGTTACATCTTGTCCAAAATAAGAACCAGGCCCTTGAACATCCCATTTATATGGTTTTCTATTATTAGCATGCTCATCCGATCCAGAGTATGCTCTACATCGTTCATCACCTAATAATCTTAACTCTTCTCTTTCCTTAGCAGATATACCCCTTTCAAATCTACAGATATTAGTTTTGGGCATCTGTGTTTTAGGAGCGTAAGTAATAACTAATTGTCTATTTTCAGGTAGTTGTTCATCACAAGATATCCACCAATCACTCAAACTCTGACTGATATCATCGGTTTCAAATTCTTCATTAACTTTATAAGACTCATTATAAACATCAAATTTAGAATCACAAAAACCAGCTGGATAATATTGACCATCTATTTCAACTTTTACCATATACTCATCACCATACTCAGTAATTACAAAACCAGTATTACCAGGATATAATTCATCTATATGTGATTTTAATTCAGATTCTGTATAGTCTCTCTTTGTTGCAAGTGAATCTACTTTACTCCCCCTATGGTCTCTAAACTGAATAGTTTTCTCGAAATTTTCAAATAATTTAATGTGTTTCATATCTTTGTTTTTTTTAAAATGGCACATTATCATCATCTAAACCCTCATCTAAAGTAAATCCAAATGAAAGTATGCCTCCTCCATTTTTAGCAGTCCAAATTTCAAATTCAGAATCATATTGAGCTAATATGTCTCTTTTAAGCTTATTAGCTACCTCAAAAACCTTAATAATGTTTCTAAGTGTTTCTTTTTTAGCCATATAAACTTCAATAACTATGTCTTCATTTCCTTTAGCTGTAATTTGAACATTATCGATGCTAGAATTTCTAAACATTTGTCTAAGTAGATAAGTTAGATGCTGAACATCATCATCTTCATCATCTTCATCATCTTCATCATACTTATAATCATCATCTTCATCATCGTCAAATTTAGGGTTAGATGACTTTTTACCTGAATAATATTTATCATCTTCATCATCATACCAATCATCATATTCACCATAATCCTTTGTAGAATCATCATCATATGAATAATCATCCTCATTATCCCAACGACCTTCATTCTTCTTATTAGCAGAAAGTTTATTATTAAGATGACTAAACTCATCCTCTCTGATATTCTCTAAATATTTTATAAATGTTTTTACTTTCATCTTATCTCAATTCAATTTTAAAATATGTTTCTTCAAACATTCCGAAATCCTCAATTTTATATTTATTTAGAATAGTTTGTACTCTAATTAAAGAGTCATAAACCTCGCCCATATCGGTCTCTTCTAAATCCAAACTGATAAAAATTCTATCATCTTTACCAACTACCTTTACATCAATTCCAAAAACATTCTTCTTTATTTCATTTATTAGAGTTTTATGTTTAGCAAATAATTCCTCATTATAACCAATCTTTCTTTTGGCCGGAAGTTCATTCCAATTTACCTTCACAGAGGCTTCGGCTAACCTAATTAAATGTGAAATATTTAACATTTCTGTTCCTCTATGTTCATTATAATAACCAACTGATATATTAGTACATTCAGCAATATCCTCCATAAGTGAAGCCGAATCAGTATAAACACCGGTAGTATCCAATGAAAGATTTAAACCATGTTTATTATATTCATCACAAAGAGCTTGACCAAATTCATTCGAACAACACTGTCTACCCAATTGGTGAGTTATAACAGAAGTTGTTCTTCTTCTATCAAAAGAAACACAATGTTTAACATCTGATAAAAATTCCACCTTATCATAAATAGAAGATAAAGCATTAGAACCAATTCCACCTCTTTCTTCACCTATAAAGAAATAGTATACACCTGGAACATTATGAGCCATCATGTATAACATCACTGCTGTCCCAGCCTTATCATCAGCACCTAAAATTGAATGACCATCTGTATAAATATGTTCATCGCCAGATCCAGTTTTTATTAATCTAAAAGAATATCCTTCTTCAACTACTCTACCATTACACTCAAACAATTTTGTTGTTTTTTGTTCTCTATCCGCTGTATCCAAGTGACAAGTAAACATAGTTTTTTGTTTTCCTTCACCAATAATTTTATAATAATTACCAACTTCATCTCTTTTTAAATCAGGTAAAAATTGTAAAACTTCTTTTTCATGACCATGTGGATAAGTTTTAGTAGTCATTGATAAAAATGTAGACTTAACGTCTTTTGGTTTGTATGAAAAATCGGAGACTTGTATTCTACGAGAAGATGTAGTAGCATCATTACCTATATTATCAGAAACTAAATCATTATATTGGTAAATAAAGCTTTTAATCTCATCCTCAGTTAGAATACCAGGCCAATAATATCTAAAAAACTTACCAATTTTCATATCATACTTCTTACCACTAATTGTTACTTCAAAGCTATAAGGTTTACTAGAAATAGTAACATCAGTGATACCCAAACCATTTACATATTTTGAATCAGATTCACCTAGCCAAAGCATCTCAAAAGCAAGATAACTATCATTATCTTCCATATTTTTTAGAACTTTCTCTAACTCTTTTGAGATTTTAATTCTAGCTGTTTTATCAAAATTCTTTGGATCTTCTTTACCAAAAACTTCCTCCTTATTTTTATAACCACCGGTAGGTATATCTCTATTCGGATTAGAAACTGATTGAGTTCCTGCCTCAAATATTTGGTCAAAATTCATTAACTTCATAGATTATATATTAAATTTAAATAGTGATTTCTTCCGCATTTATATAATCAACTCTTACTTGACCATCGTTCATACTTGGATCCTTTTTTACAAACTTTCTTTGACAATAAACTATTTTAGCCTGTTGATCTTTAGCAGCTTTACTATTTTTCTTAGCTAATCTCGCCGCATACTTTAAAATATCAGTAGTTGGTAGATTTTCACGAACTCTTATAACAACATGACTACCAGGAACACCCTTTACATGCAGCCAAATATCTTCATCATCAGCTTCAATAAATGTAAGATAATCATTTGATTTAGCATTTCTACCATATTGAATAGTATATCCATCAACCTCTAATTTTCTAATATCAGGAAATTTGTCTTTTTTTGATTCAAATTGTTTTAAATGTTTCATAAAGTATATATAAATTATATAAAACAAAAAAGACCTCCATTTGGAGGTCTTTTAGTATAGTCTTAGACTTATTTACTTATTAGTTTAAGTATTGTTCTTCATCAAGAACTTTAATAGTCATAAACTGTTTTTGTGGATACCAACCAACTTCAGCAACTGCATATCTACTTCTTAGTAACATTCTTGGAGCGAATGTAGCTTCAGAGATAACAGAGATTGACTGAGCCATTAAGTAAGGTACGAAAATGATACCTGGTTGGTCAGGATTGTTCTTTCTACCAAGAACGATTCTGTTGTCATTATACTTCATATATGGATCAACATAGATAGAAATATCACCAATTGAACCTACAGGGTATAATTGACCTTGTCCGTTTAATTTAGATTTAACTGGGTTAATTGTGTAACCAGAAATATCAGAAAGAGCTGCAGCAAGACCCCCGTTTGTGATAAGGTATTGAGCAGGACCTACACGACCTTCAGTAGCAATGTAGTTAGAAGCGTGAGAAATCTTAGTGATAAGTTTTCTTTGTACAGCGTGAGTAGTTTCACCACCAAGTCCAGTAGCAGCATAAGCTGTATCTAAGTCAAAGATAGTTTGACCAGCACCAAGAAGACCAGCAGTACCATTAAATAATGGAGCAGTTTGTCTGTTAAGTTCACCCATTTCGAAGATTTTAGCAACGATTTGTTTAGAAATTGTTTGAGACAATTCGTTAACAAGGATAGATTCCATTTTTTGAACGATATCCATACCTGTATTAGCTTTGATATCTTCGATTTCAGTTCTTCTAAGAGCTGAAGATACTTCGATAGTACCAACTGCGATAGTTTTAGAAGAGATTTTTGGACCAATAACACCAGCATAAGTGTCATCATCCATTTGACGATCCATTGGATAGTTACCAGTGAAACCAGTACCACCTTGTTTCCAGTTTGCAGAGAAACCAGGGATGTGATCTTCAAGAGCTGAGATTAACTCAACAGTTAAGTTAGCTGAACCAGAAGTAACTGATGCAGTACCAACTGTAGTGATTTGATCAACCATTGATTGAGTAGCGTTGAATGTGTTTCTAGCTAAATCGAATGACCAAGGAGTTCCAGTATTTACTACAGTGTGAGCTGTATTAAATTGTCTGTAAGCTTTAAACATTGGATATCCATCGATACGAGAGAAACCTAAGAACTCAACAACACCTGCTTTAGAACCAGCTGGCTCAGTAGCAGCGTTTACAGTTGAACCATAAACGTTCGTAAACCATTTTCCAGTTAAACCACCTGAAGTTTGATTACCAACACCAACATTATTAGTTAAAGTTGAAGCAACCAAAGCTTTTTCAGCAGCGTCAGCGATGTTTAATTTAAACACTTGTGGTCTTTCATCGTTATCACCGTCTCTTGTATCATCATAACGGAAGTCGATGTAAAGTAAATCGATTTTTGGACCTGGTGAAGGTTTAACAGCAACAAGGTCAAGACCGATTGTTTGAGCAGCAATTTTCATTGCAACTGGTAACAAGTTTTGACCAACATCTCCTGAACCTGGTGAACCACCAAGACCAAATGAAGATCCGTTACCGATTGTTTGACCCGCAAGAGTCGAAGGTTGAGCAGCAAGAACACCACCCATACCAGATACGTTAGATGCGTTAACATATGCGTTTTCGTTGATTGAGTGAAACTCAGCGTATTCCGCCATCCATTCTACTCTATCACCTGTAACACCCATGTTCTCCAAAACTGGAGACCACTTCTTAACAGCTTTTGATTTGTCTATTCTAATGTGTGACATAGTTTTATTTTATTTTTTTTTGTTATCTATATATAACCCTTTATTTCCTTAATTTTTGAAGGTGTGGATTTTTTATAGATTATAAATTTTTGAATCTTTCTAAAATAGCATTAGCTTCATTATCAGAAATCTTATCTTCTTGGATAAGAGCTTCGTGAGAAACTAATTTCTTAGTAACAGATTCATTTTTTTTGAGATTTCTAGTTAACCAGAAATGCTCAACTTGCGATTCAGTTTTTAAAACATCTTCAGGATAAAGTCTAGCTTGTGAAAGCACAGATTTTTTAGAAGAGTCATTCAACTGTTCCCAGATTGGCTTAACGTTTTCAGGCATCAATCTGATCACTCTTTCTTCAAGAGTTTCATTCTTAGTAGATAGAGCTTCTGCGATTAATGTAAGAACTTCTTTCTGTGTGAAGTAACTTCTTTCGTTTATGTGAAGTTTTACAGATTCTTGTTCATCATCGGATAGTGCATAAAAGCTGTCAACTTGAGACTTGTTTAAGAACTTTAAGAAATTCAAGTCAGTTGTTTCAGAAACTTTACGTTTTTTAGCTTCTTCAATAAGTTTATTAATAGATTCAGATAATTCAGAATCATTGTTTCCAGAAACCTCATAAGATTTTGGCTCAATTTCTTTATCATCATCTTCATCATCATTTTTATTTTCATGTGAATACACTTTTTCTTCTGCATGAGCAGGAACTACTTTGTATTCATTATCGTAATTGTTATCATCATTCTCTTCATCATCTTCTACATTATCAAAACCAGCAGCAGACAATGACGGGAACATTTCTTCATCCACCATAGACTCAAATAATTTACCATTTTTAGTATTTAATTTTTCAACGATTAAACCTTGGTAAGAAATTGATTTGTCAAGATTTTCAGCAATATATTCAGAGTAAGCGATATTATCATCTAAATGTTCAGCGATATATTCAGAGTAAGCGATGTTACCCTCAACATGTTCTGCTAAATATTCAGAATAAGCAATTGAATTATCAACATGTTCTGCGATATATTCAGAATAAGCGATGTTTTTATCTAAGTTTTCAGCGATATATTCAGAGTAAGCGATGTTTTTATCTAAGTTTTCAGCTAAATACTCAGAATAAGCGATGTTTTTATCTAAGTTTTCAGCTAAATACTCAGAATAAGAAATGTTTTTATCTAAGTTTTCAGCGATATACTCAGAATAAGAAATGTTTTTATCTAAGTTTTCAGCGATATACTCAGAGTATTCGATGTTTTTGTCAAGATTTTCAGCAACATACTCAGTATAGTTAATTGCCTTCTCAAGATTTTCAGCTAAATAATCATTATGTTTAGCTAATTTTTCAGTTGTTGATCTAAGAGATTTGTTCTCATTAACTACAACTTGAATTTTCTCAGCTAGATAATCTAAATACTTAACGACTTTCTCATTAGTGTTGTTTAATTCTTCGTAGTACTCAAGTAACTGCTCTAATTTCTTAGGAGACATATTACCCTTATTAATAGCACTTTTTACTTCTTTTTTAGTAGAAGCAATCTCGTTTACCAGATATTGTGAATAATCTGTTAACTGTTTTTTAGTTACAAACTCGTTATTGTTCATATTGAATAATTCATTTATTTTTGACTCGTCGGACATCTCATATATCCTAAAGTTAGATTGCGGATTAGTGTAACCCAAAGACTCATTAAGAACCTTTACACTCATTTTTGCTGAAGCAAATCCTGGATCAGCAACAATGTCATAAGTAAACAACTTCTTTAAAGAAACAGAACCATCTGACTCAGTAATACCAGCCGCTCTAGAAGAAACGAAAACTGGACAACCATCATCTACTAATGCTTTAGCTTCTTTACCCCAATAAGTACTTAGAAGTCGGATTTCACCAGCAACAATATTCTGTTCTTTAACATATTGTGCTTTTGTGATAATGTGTGATGCTCTTGCTAACGAAGTGTCAAAAACATCTGGGTGATCGAACTCACCATAAACAGCACCTAAACTGTTCATTCTTTCATTCATTTCGTCCAATGCTGGTAAGAATCTGTCCGCGGTATAAATACGTTCATTACGGTTCTTCACACCAAATTCAGTGAAGGTACCGCCTAAAACGTAGTCTTTTTTACCGGAAGCATTTTCTCGTATTAGAGCGTTTGTTGAATTTTCTACGATTAATACTGGTTTCATTTAAAAATAATTATTTTTTACCCTATTTAGATGAAGTATATATAACAAGCGGTTTTTTAAAAAAAATCAAAGGTGGATTTTTTACAGTCTCTCGAAAACGTTGGTATCAAAAAGTCATGTAAACAATAGGAGGAAGAAAGATATTATTAATAAATAACTTAAATTTTTTACGGTTTTTTATGATTATAACTAGGGAAATAGTAATTAAAATAAATGAAGCCAATTTTTCATATTATGAAAACTTGGGATATGATATTACTATTGGTGAAGAACTATTAATACCAGTAGAATTATTATCAAAGGGATCACACTACAAAATAAAATGTAAATGTGATGAATGTGGCATTGAAAAAGAAGTCATATTCAAAAACTATGTTAAATATGATAATAACTGGGGTGAATATAGTTGCAGAAAATGTTCGGAGAAAAAAAGAAAAGAAACTCTACAAAAAAACTACGGAGTTGACTATCCAATTCAGAACAAAAAGGTTATGACTAAGATGAAAAAAACCCTAATGAAAAAATACGGAGTAGATAACATTTCTAAAAATACTAAACAAAAAGATTAATAATAATAAAACTTCTATGATTAATATAATAGAAGGTGACCGATATGAAGGTCAAATAGAGTTCTCCAATAGCGGGAACGCAAATATAAAAATAGAAGAAAAAAATATTTTTATACACAGAAAGAATACTTTAAACTCACTACATTTAGATAAAGTAAAAATAGAAGTATTTAAAGGTGAAAAGAAACTAGAAGGAAAAGTAGTTGAGACTATTTCAAGATTTAGAACAGAATTTGTTGGTAGAGTTCAAATAGGTAAAAAGTCAACCTTTGTAATTCCAGATAGTGATAAAATATCAGTTGATTTTTATATAAAAGGAGGACTAGTCGCAAAAGATGGACAAAAAGTTATAGTTGAACTAACAAAATGGGAAGACTCAAAATCACCACAAGGAAAAATAACTAAAATTTTAGGAGACGCTGGTGATAATAATGCAGAAATGAACTCAATTATGTATGAGTATAATCTTCCTGTAGATTTTCCACAAGAAGTTTTAAACGAATCTGAATTAGTTCCAGAAGTTATCTTTGAAAAAGAAATATCTCTTAGAAGAGATATGAGAAGTGTTACAACTTTAACAATAGATCCAGTAGATGCTCGTGATTTTGATGATGCGCTTTCAATTCAGGTTATTAACGAAAATAGTATTGAAGTAGGAGTTCATATTGCTGATGTAGGACATTATGTTAAACCAGGTTCTAAATTAGACGAAGAGGCTTTTAAAAGAGCAACATCGGTTTATTTAGTTGACAGATGTGTTCCAATGTTACCAGAGAGATTAAGTAATGGAATTTGTTCTTTAAAACCACACGAAGATAGATTAGCCTTTTCGGTAATATTTAATATTGACAGAGATGGTAAAATAATCAAAGAGTGGCATGGTAAAACTGTTATACATTCTGATAAAAGATTTACTTATGAGGAAGCTCAAGAAATAATTGAAGGATTTGACGGTGATTATCATAATGAAATTAGAACTTTAAATGGATTGGCTCAAAAAATAAGAAAGAAAAGAATTTCAAATGGTTCTATTGAAATGGGTGGAATTGAAGTTCGTTTCAAATTAGCAGAAGATAATAAAAAACCAATTGGTGTTTATTTCAAAGAACAAAAAGAAGCTAATAAATTAATTGAAGAATTTATGCTATTGGCAAATAAGTCAGTTGCTAAAACTCTTTCGGACAATCAATGGTTTAATGTATATAGAATACATGATACTCCAAATATGGAGAAACTTAATCAACTTGTTGGTGTTTGTCAAAACTTTGGACATGATGTTAAAATTGAAGGTGAAGGTGATGAATTAAAAAGCTCAATTAATCAACTACTTAAAGAAATCAAAGGAACTCCTGAAGAAAATATGATTGAAACTCTTGTGACAAGATGTATGTCTAAAGCAAAATATACAATTAAAAATATTGGACACTACGGTTTAGGATTTACTCACTACTCACACTTCACATCACCAATTAGAAGATACCCGGATTTAATAACTCATAGAATTTTATTTGATTATTTAAATAAAGGAAAACAAGGAAATCCTGTAAAAATTGAAGAACAATCAAGTTGGTGTTCAAGTAGAGAATTAATCGCTTCAAAAGCTCAAAGAGATTCTATTAAATATAAACAAGCTGAGTATTTACAAGATAAATTAGGTCAAGTTTATGATGGAATCGTATCTGGTGTAACTGATTGGGGAATTTATGTCGAACTCATTGAAAGTAAATGTGAAGGAATGATTAGATATAATACGATTGGTAAAGTAAAAGTAGATTTAGAACATTATACCATAACAGATGAGATGGGAAATAAAATAAGACTAGGAGATCCATTAAAAGTAATAGTATCTTCTGTAGATTTAGAAAAGAAAAATATAGATTTTACTTTATTTTAATGCCACCAAAATATTCAATGAAAAAGACTTTTGAAGTAGAATTACTTAATAATAGAATAGAAGACTATGAAGATATTCTTTCAAGATTTTCAAACTGGAAAAAATATAAAAGAGAAATAAACCTTACTCAATTACTTGATGATGGTAAAAAAATTGAATTTGAAGTAGAAATTCCAAATAGTCACAGTGTTTTATATGTTAGTGTAATTGATAAAATAGATACAAGTATTACAAGTCTTGTAAATGTTTGTTCAGTAATAAAAAAAATGACTTTTATAATTCGAAATAATGAAGTTCTTAAATTAAGTGTTGAGATAAATTTACTAACAACTAATTGGGGTAAAATAATAACAAACTTATTAGAGTCAGGTATAGACTTAAAACTTATTCAGCATAAAAATATAGAAGGAAAAATAGATAATTTCTATTTTATTGATCCATCATTGATTACTAACTCTATAGCAGCATGAAAATCTATAATATTAAAACCAAAAACACTCAAGATGAAATAGATAAAATAATCATGAAGATGTCTGTACCAGAATTAGATTTTATTACCAATCTTTATTCTAAAATATCAATGGTTGAGTATACAGATGAAATTGGGTTTGAGTGTATGTTTGTTATTTTAGATGATTATTACTTATCAAAAATAAAAGATTGTTACAAATCATATAACTTAATTTTTGAAGTTTTTGATATAACAAAAATTGTTGTTTTTGATGAAAATATTAAAATAAGATATAAAAACTATTTTGGACAATCAAGACAATTAGAAATTGCATCTTTATTCAAAAAGTATAAAAACAATTGGGTTACAAAGGATGATGTTTTAGATAAAATTCTTGAAAAGGGAATTAACTCTCTTACTGATTTTGATTTAGATGTTTTAAACTCTTAAAACTCAAATTCTCCACCTCCTTCAGCAGGAGCCTCACCTCCACCTTCAGCAGGAGCCTCTGGAGTCTCAGTGCCTTCAGCAGGAGCTGTTTCTCCGCCTTCAGCAGGAGCAACTTCACCACCTTCAACAGGAGCACCAGCAGCAGCAGCAGCGGCAGCAGCGGCAGTTGCGTCTTGTGCCCAATATCTTTGATTTTCAACCTTTTCTTCAGGAGATAATTTAAAGACGTTATCCATAACCCATTCAATATGGAAATAAGGCTTTTCTCCATTCATTACACCAAGTAATGTACCAACAATTTCCGACCTTTTTGCTAGAGTATTAATTTTTTTCCAATCTTCAAAAACTTGATTTGAATAAAATATTATATCAACTTGATTATTAAAAACTTCGTCATTTGCCATTTCTGGAAATTCAATCAACATCTGAAGTTTTAATGGTTTTACAACCAATTCCTTGAAGTTGGCTCTCAATCTACTAATGAAATTGTGAAATTTAATTTCATCTCTTGTCATTTCTGCTGAATCACTAATTAAATTACCACCACCACTCTCAGCTTCAAATCTCTGCATAGGTATTTTAGAAGCTCTCTTTAGTGCCTTATAGAACCAGGCTAACATAGTTTCATCATTAAGATCATGACCTTCTTGTTTAACTATCTCCATATTAGGAGTACCGGCATCACCATCCGGAAACCAAATTTGTTTGTTATAATGTAAATGCTTTGAACCATTAATAGATAAAGTACCTAAGCTATCATCCCACTCAACCTCTTCTGAATAATCATGAATTAATTGACCTATCTGCTCTTCCGCTCTCTGTCTTGATAAACCTTTAATTGGGATAGTAAACTTTTGATAAATTTGAGCATTAAGCACATTAAACATAATTCTTGTTTGCTCAAGAATTTTTAACTGGTTATAAGGTTTAATTAAACCCTCAACGTAAGATGTTTCGGAATAGTCATTTTGAGTTGAATAAGATATGTATATTAACTGAGAATCTAAAAATATTCTTCTCAATTGAGGATCTTCTGGAAATTGTATCCAAAGATGTCCAATATTTGGCTCATAGGCAGGAACTAATGTTTCGGGTCTCAATCTATTGAAACCAATGATATTTTTCTTTTTATCATCATATATTATTTCAATTGCTATATAACCATCAATTAAAAAGTCTCTCATCATAGACCAAGCGGTAATATTATCAGCAAAACCAAATTTATTGTATATCTTTTCGAAATATTCTTGATATTTATCCTTTACTTCTTGCGAATAATCAGTAGATAAAGCTCTAGGTGAGCAAAAATCTCTATCATCATTAAAAACTATAGTCTCATCACAAATACTTGATACAAAGTCTCTAATCTCGTCTTTAATTGAGTACTCTCTTAGAATTCGTCTTTTATCAGCATATGCTTTATCTAAATAAGGAATTGATTTTCTATTCAAAACAGAAGCAACTGCTCTCTGTGAGAAGAAATCATACATTGAATTTCCCTTTGCAGCATAAGGATCTTCATTTATCCCAATACCAACTTGATTTCTGATGATCATATCATCATAATTCATTCCAAAGTTTGATAAGTTTCTTAAAATTCTTGAGAATAAACCTTTATTTTCAACAGCTGAATTAGATAAGGCGAAATTATCTCTCTCTGAAGAAGAACCAAAATTATTGTAAGTAGCCATCTGTTCCTTTATAAAAGATTTCACTTATATATTAAATTTTGTTTTTTCCTCCAGATAAAAAAAGACGAGATTAAATCTCGTCTCTATAAATTTGAGGACCAGTTCTACCCTGTCTTGGTCTAAATCTTGAATTAATATTAGTAATCTCTTTTATATACTCATCTGAATCTGGACCATAAAGTCTATCAGATATCTCTTGTATAAAATAAGGACTCAGCTTCTCATCAGCTTGTTTTCTTATAACATATTCATCATTCATTCTTTTTCTTTCCTCATCGGATAACTTATTTACACTCTGTTCTGGACGAGGAACTGTTGTTATAACACCCATTGGCTTAGTTACTCGATTTTTTGTCTTAGAAAATAGTTTTTTAGTTAAATTTTTAATTTTCATATTATTTTAATTTACCGTATTTAATAGTATTATTTCTTATTCTCATTATTTTATTTCTCAGAACATCATATTTCTCAGAAATCTCAGTCTCAATGTTATAGAAATCCTCAATTGAAGAAATCATCATTTCTTTGTGTCTCTGGTCTCGCGCACCTATTTTAGCAAACCAAATCTCATTTAACTTTTTTGGATCATAAACATTTTTTGGATGTTGGTGATACAAAAATCTCGGAACTAACTCGAGATGAATACGATGAACTAGCTCTAACCTTAAGGCATCAAACTCCATCAGAGCATATTCAAAACCCAAACTTCTTAATTCATTATACATTCCGACATAATCAACCTTTAGAAAACTGTTATTTTCAAAATCTCTTTCCGTAATAAACTTATCAAAAAGTATAACTCTTACTTCTAAAGGTATCATATTTAGATTTACAGCAAATATAATAATTTTATTTGAAAACTTCTTAAAATCAGCAATAAAAACCGGAGCCCATTTTAACCAATTCGAATCATCTTTATAATGAAAGAAATAAAAACCACCTGGAAAAATATCCTGAACTTTGACATTTAGAACATCAGGTGTTGATTTTTGATATCTCTCATAGAACCAAAGAGAGTTATTTTTAAAATTATCAGGAACACCATTGCCGTTCACCAATAAAGCCAATTTTACTTTTTCAGACAGAATTCCCACAGTAAAACATTTTCTTTTATATATAAAATAAACTTAGATTTATTATGTTAAATTCTAAACCATCTAATTCTAACTACAACCAAGGAAACTATGTTCCAAAAAATACTGATAAAGTTATAAAATTAAATAATCAAGGTGGAGTCTACTTTAGAAGTTCTTGGGAAAAGAAAATAATGACTTGGTTAGACTACAATGAGAAAATAATAAAATGGGGAGCAGAGTGTATGAAAATACCATATCAAATGACACATTTTGATAATGGTGATATGAGAGTAAAAGAACATTGTTACTATCCAGACTTCTACTATGAAATGAGAACAGAAGATGGTGTATTAAAACAAGTGGTAGTGGAAGTAAAACCAATGAAAGAATATAATATGGTCATAGCACTAAATGAAGGAAAGCTTCAAGTTCCACAAAAAGGTACTAAAAAATTAAAAAACTTTGAATATGATTTAAAAATGGCTTATAAAAATAAAAATAAGTGGGAAACTATGATAAGTTGGTGTAATAAAAAAGGTTATGAGTTTATAATAATAACAGAGGAAAATTTAAAAAAGTTTAATGTTTGAAATAAAAAACATAATCAAAATTAAAATAGATATAAACGGAATTGAAACATTAAAAAATTTGAATAATCTTTTATTTAAATAAAAAAATAAAAATTTCATGATAGGTAAAAAAGCCAAAATAAAGAAATAAATCTTAAGTGTCGTAAATAAATAAAATAAAATCCAAATCCAATAAATAACTTTTGAAATATAATATAGATACTGCTTAAATTTTATAGATTCGATATCAAAATCATAAAACCTTTTTTCAAGTTTAGTCAAATTAGCCAGTGAATATAAATTCATCCAGACAAATAGAAAGATGAGTATTGTATTAAATATCATCAATATTAATTTCTTTTAAACCTATGAGGTTATTCATCTCATATTGTTGAATTCTAATAGATTTCATTTCCGAAATTATACTATATATTTTTTCTACCACATCAACTTCAATAGGATTACCAATAACCCTTTCGTAAAAATCAGGAACATCATCTTCAGTTCTACTAGAATAAAACTCAGATATAAACTGTTTAAGAGATTTTTCATCAAAGTGCAAAGAACAACCATCAGGTTGAATTACACCATCCTTTTCTGATTCTTCCCACAATTGTAGAATAACTTTTTTCATATAACTAATTTAGTCATTTTAATAAAAAATTAAACAAAGTTGATTTTTAAAATAAAATAAAAAAAAACTTTATGAAAATTAAATTAGAATACATTTGGCTAGACGGATCTGAACCACAACAACTAAGAAGTAAAACAAAAATTGTTGACTTTTTTGAAACATCATCACCATCGGACTATCCTGTTTGGTCATTTGACGGAAGTTCAACAATGCAAGCAAAAGCAGGAAAGGGCGAAAACACAGATTGTTTATTGAAACCGGTTTTTGTAACACCTGATCCTTTTAGAGGAGGTGCAAACAAATTAGTTTTTTGTTCTGTATTAAACCCAGACAGTTCACCACATTCATCAAATATGAGACATAAATTGGCTCAAAAAACATTTGAACTTGGTCTAAATAAACTTGAAAAATCAGAAGCACCGTGGTTTGGCTGGGAACAAGAATATACACTTACACATAAACCAAAATCTAAATTTTCAGAAGGTGAAGGTATTCCGTTAGGATTTGAATCTGATTATCAAACAAATTCACCAAGACCACAAGGAGACTACTACTGTGGTATTGGAGCAGATTCTGTAATCGGTAGAGAAATCGTTGAAGAACACATGAACATGTGTATGGAAATTGGATTAGAAATTTCTGGAATTAATGCTGAAGTTTTATTAGGACAATGGGAATATCAAATTGGCCCAGTAACTCCATTAAACGGAGCTGACCAAATGTGGATTTCGAGATATATTCTACAGAGAGTTGCTGAGAATCTCCTTCT
>Ga0181356_1000594_pt1 | contig 15691 bp, 27 predicted proteins | sample Fa13VDMM110SN_FD_130104 | JGI IMG/M metagenome (GOLD analysis project Ga0181356, IMG submission 130104) | Freshwater viral communities from Lake Michigan, USA - Fa13.VD.MM110.S.N | ecosystem: Environmental > Aquatic > Freshwater > Lake | place: USA: Michigan | collected 2013-09-24 | reverse complement strand
GAAGAAGGAGAAAGATCGCGTGCGCATTACGTAGACCTAACTATGCGTACTCGTCGCGACTATCTGATTCGTATCAAGCAAGTCGTTGCTCAAGGAATGCTGGCTGATCGTCTAACTCAGCCTCAGATTCGTCAGGTTGTCGAATTCATCGAGGAGAATATGAATAGTCTTCGCGAGCTATCTCTTCGTATGGCGATTAAGATCGCTTCTACTATGAAGTCTAATCCAGATAAGTGGGAACGGATTTGCCGCGTGACGTGCATGCGATAAATCTACTTGACTTCTAACTCAGGTCAGTATATTATATAACCAAACAAAAGGAGATAAACATGTATAAGATTCAAATTCAAGAATGGTTTATGTGGGTTGATCATATGATGATCTCCCCTGTTGATAATGACGTGGCGTATTACCTTAATATGGCTAAGCAGGACTACCCTAATAAGCGAGTACGCTGCGTTGATGAATCTGGCCGTCTAATTGATATGATGTGATCTAAATGCTAGTTGTAACGACCGATCTATGGCCGCAAGGCGATAGGGAAGGATCTAAGTCTCTAACTCAGATCGCTATCGCCAATGTAGGTATCTCAGCTATCAACACAGCTTCATATGCATATGATTATGTCTTTGCTATGAGGAATGTTGAGGAACCTAATGCTGAGCCTATTATAGGTGTGTTGCGAGGTTACGATAGGAATAAGCCTAGCTTTCATCTTGTATGCTTGGTTCTTGAATGTATCGTTCATGATGATGTGGAGATTATGTCTAATAGAGAAGAGCTTATTGCGATGAAGATGTATAAGGCTCTAGCTCAGCTTTAATCTAACTCAGCGGGCTTAGTATGAGGCTAATAAGAATCTCAAGATTTAGGCGCTTGAGACCGCTATTGAAATGGTGGAAGATGCCTAATTAATAACCAGGGGGAGAAGTATTTTCTCCCCCTTCTTCTTCATAAGGACAATGTAATATGAACTATACTGTTTTTAATATCATTAATGGTACTAGCGGTCGCGATTCGCTTCTCGATACGGCCGGTAACGACGTCATGACGGGCGGAGCCGGTGATGATATATTTTATAGTACAGGTGGTCGGGATTTCATTACCGACCTCAGTCAAGGTGATAATCTGGCCGTGAATCTGTATGGTGACGCTTCAGCCACTCTAGTAACTGATTGGACTGCTCGAACTTATACGAGCAATGATGGTCGAGCCCATCTGACGGCTTCGGGACACGACGTTAATCTTAATCTTGCTGCTGGTACCAAGGGGTTTACTGTCAGCAATGCTGGTAATGGGTCCGATGTACGTTTCATTGGTTCTAAGCAGAACGATACACTAATCGGTGGCTCTGGTAGTGACTTTCTTAATGGTGGTGCAGGCAATGATGTTCTCACTGGCGGAACTGGTGGTGATACCTTTAAAATCGCTGGCGGGAATGATATCATTACCGATCTCGGTCGTGGCGCGGATACACTCAATGTGAATCTGTATGGCAGCGTGACTGCTACCCTGGCTGGCGATTGGACCCCGGATTGGAATACCAATTCCGATGGCGCGGTCAGCCTGAAGACTGCAGGTTATAATGTGGATCTTTCGGCCGTTGGTGGTACTAAGGGATGGGATATTAGCAATGCTGGTAGCTGGACGGGTGTTGAGTTGGTGGGTTCCAGTCAAGACGATACCCTGACTGGTGGTTACCGCGCTGATACACTTGATGGAGGCGAAGGTAATGACACTTATACAGAGACTCGCTTTACCGGCTACGACAGCTTTGTTGACAGTGGCACTGTTGGCGTTGATAAGATCGTACTCGGCACTGGGGTCAATGGTGCTGGCGTCACGCTCGGTCTGAAGGACATTTCCGGGATCGAGGTTATTGACGGAACTCTCGGCGCAAAGAACTGGATTTCCGGTGGCAATGGTAATGATACATGGGATTTTTCCGATGTCACTTTTCTTGGAAAGATCTGCATCAACGTAGGTGGTGGTGATAACTGGGTGATGGGTACCGATGGTAATGACTACATCCAGTCTCGCTCTGCTACTAGTGGTGGTAATGATACACTGAATGGAGGTGCAGGTGATGACGTTCTCTTTGGTGGTGCTGGTCTAAATCACATGATTGGCGGAGAAGGCAATGATACACTCTGGGGTCATGGCGCTCATGGTGAAATCCTGGATGGTGGCTCTGGTAATGACAAGCTTGTTGCCGGTAACAACGGTGATATCTTGATCGGTGGCACTGGTAGGGATTGGCTCCATGGTGGCGCTGGTGCTGATACATTTGTGTTCAATGAGCGTAACTGGGGTAACGATGTGGTTGTTCGATTCGAATCTGGCAAGGACGTCCTTGATTTCAGGGGTTCTGGTTTGACGATTGATGATATTTACGAATATGATTCTCCTAACGGCCTCCATACTCTTCTATCCTACAATGGCAACTGGATTACATTGGATCATGTCACTACTATCAATCACAGTACAGATTTCCTGTTTGCTTGATAATACTAAGAAGGGGATTTTATTCCCCTTCTTTTTCACAAACCGAAAAAAGTGCTTGACCTTTTTGTGAATCCGGGGTATAATACAGTTATGCTTCCTTAGCCCAATTGGAAGAGGCATCTGACTTAACCTTGTATTTTTCCTCTCCAAAAACCTTCGGGTATAGTGTTGGTCATGGTATTAACAGCACCGTTTGTAGCCCAAAACTTGCCCTTCACAGAAGGAGGCTTGGAGTTAGGAGGCATCAATCTACCCACCACCCACCCTTGAGCGGTATACTCATCTAAGACATTTTTTTTAATTTTCTTGTTAAGAGTACCATTGTTAATCCAACATGTGTTGTATTGGCTGTTCTTTACATCCTTATAACTATTATATGTGCCGTTCAACAACACATATGCTCTTTTATAGTTTTCCCCTTTGGGTGTAAGGCCTAGCTTTATTAACGCCTGCCTAATGTTTGGTGTAGAAACAAGCGCATCACGTAATTGCTCGTCAGAAACCAATGCTTTTTTTGCTATATTTCTTGCTCTAAATGTCGATGTTTGGGAGTGGCAATTGAGGCAAAGAAACCGTAGGTTGACGAGTACATTGTTTTGATTGTTGCCGTCAATGTGGTCAATCTCCAAACACAGTGGTTGATTATTCCATTCGCTAATACCACATTGTTGACACTTATAGCCTCTTTCTTCCGTAAGAGCTTTTCTTATTTTTTTGCTTGACATTATAATTTCCTTGGTATATAATACAGTTATGGGCACGTGGAGAAATAGGTAAACTCAGCTGACTTAAAATCAGCAGCTTCGGCTTACCGGTTCGAGTCCGGTCGTGCCTACCATTTATTTATAAAAAAGTGTGTGTTCAAGTGTCAGTTCGAATCTGACAGGAAGCACCATGGACCTGTAGCTCAATGGTAGAGCGGGTTGCTCATAACAATCTGGTTTGTAGGTTCAAATCCTACCGGGTCCACCATATACGGCGTGAGGGTTGGTACTCACCAGGAGCTTATACCTCCTTTGCAGCTGATTACTGTTGGGATAGGGTTCGATTCCCTACGCGCCGACCATTAAGGATATTACTATGATTAGATTTGGTATGAATAAGAAGTCAACCGATCCTATAAACGATGAGTTACCGTTCTACTATATGCGTAACGGTAATTATATTCCCATGAATAACATGTTTGTGACTGATTATTCTAGATCTTTTTATAGGCCAAAAGAAGTAGGGTATAAGAAAATAGTATGGATGGAAACTAGAGGTGTGTTATTACCTCTAAAAAACGTACATCTAACTAATATTACTTATACTATATATATAGATAAAGATATCGTTATAGCCGAGGAGGAATGTCCTTGTTCTATTAACGGTATAAAGTGTAATGAGTTCGAAGTACTTGGTCCAAGCGCTCTTATTTACAATAAGGAATCAAAGCCTTCAGTCTATATTATAGCGATGGGTGAAGTAAATATTATAGGTTAAACATGATAAAAAATGCTTGGGTTTATGCAATAACTAGCATAGAGAAACATTATAACTGTATTGGCTTCTATCGCTCATTATCTAAAAGAAATATACCCTATAGATATATCTCTTCTAAAAATTTAGTATACTTTGATAATAAGTTTTATTATTGCGATAGAGAAATAGAAAGACCTGATATTATATACTCTGTCAATCAATTCTTGTTCAGAACTGACGTAAACAACATTACTTTTAAGAAGGTAAATGATATTATTAGAAGTGGTGTAATATGCTCTAATAAATTTATTCCTACCTTTAATGCTACTGATAAATGGAAAGCGTTTAATATAATGTTAGAACATAATATTAAAACGCCTTACACTATACTAGTAAATAAAGATACCAAGTATGATGGAAGTATTATATCAAGATTAGGAAGTCCATTTGTTCTCAAATTAAAAATAGGAGCTACTGGAAACAGGTACACGTTATGTTATTCTGAGGAAGAACTACAACAAAATTTTAATACGTTAAATAGAATGTACGGTGATATTAATGACGTGTTAGCTCAGCAGTTCTTAAACTCGACAGCTGGAATGATCGTCACCGTAGGAGTAGTAAAGGATATAAGTTATAAAGCTGTTATAAGGATAGGTGATCCGTCTTCTGACATCAAGTTTCTAGGAGATACAGAGAACAATAGAACTCAAATTGCTTATAAAGTAGATAGTAAGCTGCGCTCTGTTTGTGATGCTGTAATGAATGCGTTCGATTTAGACTGCGCTAGAATAGATATGATGGTGCATGACGGGGAGTACTATGTACTAGAGGCAAACCCCCCTGGAGGTATGAATATTACTGATTTGATGCATAACTGTCACATTGCAGATGATATGGTCGAGAGGACAATACAGCTTTATGGATAAAATCATATGCGTGGGAGAGAGTAAGTTCTCGTACAATACAAGCAAAGCTATTCATTTTCTTGATGAGCGTAAAATAGATTATGAATATGTAAATATTAACGAAATAGACGACAATTTTAATACTACGGAAGGTTCTAAGCTGCTATTCGTAGAAAATAACACTTTTATGTTCTATAGAGATTTTGATTTTCTTCCTAATAAGTATAGCTCTCATACTGGTAAAAAATATAGGATACTAAAATCTAAAAAATTTAAATTTTATAATAATTTTGATAACCATTTTAGATGTTATAGTAAATGGAGTTTATACCAAATACTATTAAAGAGTAACATCACTACATTAAAAACAAAGTTTTTTAATTGTAACGTTAAATTAGAATCTATTCTTAATGATGCTAGAAACATGCAATATCCCGTATTCATACGAGCGGCTGATGCTCAACTTACTCAAAATTATTCTCTTCTTGCACTGAACGATAAAGACGTTAGTGATTTTTATAATGACTGCGCTATACTTTATTGCGATGATTATGTTATACAAGAGTATGCAGCTCATAGCTATATTGTAAGTTGCAACTATTTCTTTAATAATATGTATTATACTGTTAAAATAAAAGATAAGAACGATATAAGAAAATTAGATTCAGTTGCTATTTTACCATATGAGGATAAAAGCAGTTTATTTTCTCCTATAGTTAAAAATATAAGTAGTAAGTTGGGGCTTAATTGTTTTAGTGTAAGTTTCGCTCTTAAAAATAAAGTTCCAGTTGTACTAGGTGTTAGAGTTCCTGGCAATTTTATAGAACTGGATGCGGTGTACAATACTAATTCTATAAATGTAATGATGGAAAAATACATCTATGAACATTAATCAAGCGCTAATTTTATCTACGACTAGGGCTCTGCTTTACGGTACTGTTAAATGCAAGCCAGATGAAATAGATAGTTGCTGGTTTAAGCTTTCAGAGAGTGAGCGGGAATATTTTACAAATATCGCGTCTAAATGGCTACAAGATTTAAAAATAAAATCTCCTAAAACATTTGAATATGTAGAGAGCAATTATGACGAAATTAAATTTGGATAAGGTAGCTTATTATTTTTATTTGCATGACAGGGTTATGCGGGAAGTAATTCCTAATTATGGCGTGGAGTTTTTGTTTGATTGGTATAATAATTTTATGAATGATTGGAACATTCTTGACAATGATATAAAACATCATTATACTATTAAAGCAAAAGAGTATTTGGACATTATTAATAATGCATGATGAAAAACTTATAGAAGGAATAGCGAGAGCGAAGTTCTTAATGCGAACGTTTGCAAAAGCTAATCTTAAAAACGCCAGTAGACTGTTAAGTAATGGTTTAGATAATGAATGGCCTGGCTCCGACTATAGTAAATGGAAGGCAATCTCTAAAGAAGAGAAGAAAATATGGATCGAAGATTCAATAGAGTGGTTAAATGATCTACGTGATAAACGTCCTATTCAGTATTATATTTTGATTAATAATTGGAGAGATATAGATGAATAATATGGTCTATATTGTTTTTCCTGGCTATAGAATGGAGGGAATTAATGCTTGGTATAGTGTAGAAAACCTTAGAGTTGCTTTATTGAATAAAGGTTTACAAAGTAAATTAATATGTTTTAGTGATTATACTAATGATGAATTTAGTAACCTCTCAACACCCCTAGGGGTAATATTAATCCATGTTATAACTCATATGTGTACGGTTAAATTTGCACGTCATTTAAATGTTGTATCTGGATGGAAAAGTATCTTCCTAAATGATTTTAATTCTCATGATGGTGCGTCTAATAAATTAAGAATGTATTATGTACTTAATAAAAACAATATTTCTATTCCTAAAACTATTTCTATAAATGGATACTCCCCACTAAAAGAAGCAGACGCTGATAGCTTAATAAACGAATTTAATGGTAATGTTGTTATAAAGCCATATAGAGGTTTCAGGGGACAACACACTTTTTTATGTAATAATGGGCGAGAATTATTAGAAAGATTAAATATAATTAGATCTAGTAAACAACTACAGTTTGAAAAAATAGGTGTAAGCAACTCGCAAGCAGTATTACAGGAGTATGTTAGTGATTATAATGATCTTTATATAAGAATATACGCTACGAATAATCACATGGGTGGTTATCTAGGCTTAGTTGCCCCCTCAGAAGAAAATAAATTTAATAACTTTAACAAATACAGATTTAGAGTTCCGTATAAGATAGAGCCAGAAGTACGTAATATGCTCTATAAAGCCCTTAATGTATTAAATATTAATGTTGCTGCTTGCGATTTACTAAAAGACGATAATGGTTATAAGATAATGGACATCAACGCTTTTGGTGATTTTAAAACATACGATGCTGTTTGTAAGGTAAATTTTGTGGATAATATTGTTGAATGTTTTTATAATAAACTAATAGCGCAAGGAAAAGCTTAATGGACTCGTATATTAAATTCGATGATATAGAATTTGATTCAAAATCACATAAGTCCTTTTGCAAGAAGCTTATGGATGAGATATCTCGTCTAGAAACAGCTGTAATGTTTGACGAAGAACTAATAGATCAAATCAAATTACTAGTTCAAGATAATAAGATGTCTTCAGCTCTCCCTGCGCAGGTTGTTTCCTTTAATAAGAAAATTTTATATGCTACGAAAATTCTCTTCTGGTATCATACTGGAATTGAGTCTAGTAAAGTTATATACGATGTTAGTTCAGAGGATAAGATAGATATATTTAAAGTGTGACGTTGCTGGAGAGTTATTACCTATTATAGAAAAATATAAACTCGGTGTAGGATAGTCTGGTTTATTCCGCCTGCTTTGGGAGCAGGAAATCGCAAGTTCAAATCTTGCCTCCGAGACCAACCGGAAAGATAGCAGTTAGATGTCCGATTAGGAAGAATGGAGCTATCAGCTATACGGCGAGAGTGTGGGGCCTGTATAGCGCAATTTGAAAGAAGGAGAATATTATGTGGTTACTGGTAATCTGGTCTTTGTATAACAATAGTGTCATTCCATCGTCCACTCTCTTGACTCTTAGTCATGAGGAGTGTTTGTCGGCAGCGTCCGCTATAAACGATCAGATGATTGCTATGCCTCGAGGTACAGTTGGTGCATCATGTGCGTTCTCTGAACTACCCCGTTCTTAATAAATAATGCTGGTGCGCTGGGGCGCCATTAGTTAGTCTGTGTCCCAGGCACCCAGCATTCTTGTAATGGAGTATAAATGCTTACTACACTTATCTGTATGGTAATAGGTGCGTTCAGTATATTTACTTTATTTGGAAGAGTGCTGACAACGTATGAAGCTAATGACGAAGCTAGAATCAAAGCTATTCTTCGTGACGTCTATCTCGATATAGTTATAGCGATGATTATGGTTACGTTATTTGCTAATACGTCAGCTTCTAGTATTATTCTGCATTATCTTACAGTCAAGTTTGTAATAATGCATATGGCTAATTATAATATTCTATTATCCACGGAAGTAAATTAACGTACTTTTAAGCCTCGAAGTTTTGGCGAAACGTATAGCCAAATTTTAGACTGTTCGTCTTTATACTTAGCGCAGTTCTCATTATGCCAGCGGTCTATCATGTACTGTTGCGCTACTAGACCGCAATGAATGCATTCTTTTTGAATGGCTCTATTATTAACACGTTCAGCGACACGGCGTAGCTGTGTCGCTTTTATTTTTTCTGCTTGTTCAGCTGTATGAACGTATTTGCCACGTCTAGGAGTATTAGCATAACGCTCTTGCTCTGCCTTACGCTGTTCTAGAATCTTTTCTAGACTCTTAACCATCTTATAAAATTTATATTATTCTCTGTCGAGCTTAGTCATGGCTTTGAGCATCCATGCATGCTTGGTATGGGCTTCTAGACGCCCTCCCAGGAAGTTAATTACTTCCTCTAAACCTTCTTCCTTGGCGATTGATACGCCTACACGAAGAGACTTAATGACAGCTTCATTAGCTGCAATCAATTTAAGAATCATTGCAGAAGCGTTTAGGATTTGAGTCTCTTCCTCTACTGAAGTCAACTCTTTAAATCTAGAATATGAGCCTGGTGCATATGAATCAAGTGCACGAATATGCTCTGCAATACCATCTACAGCACCATGAACTTCTTCATAGATGCTACCAAATAAGTCATGTAATTGAGGAAAGAATCTACCTTCAACGTTCCAATGAAAGTTATGGGTATTAAGATACATTCCAAATGTATCAGCCAGAATAACTTTTAGATAGTTGGATGTCTTTAGCATGTTATACTCCAAGTCGATTTCATTGTATTTATCGACTTGGAGCTTGTGCTACTTCTTCTAGAGGACGTTCCCTGTAGAAGCGATGATTACCAATGGTAGTAGTGTATTCAAATCTTCTGAGGTAACTAGGGGTTCTTTTTTGTGAATGAAAATATCTGGCGTTTCTGGTTACGTCTCTAACTAGTTCAGGCTGATTAAGAATCAACCAGCTTAGAGCTAATGCCTGAAACCATTGCTCTCCTGATGGATTGCGTAAACGTTTACTAGTCCATTCGAACTGACCGGGACTATAAACGATTTGACATATAGTGCGAGTTGAATTATTAAACCTATTCATAGTTACGTTAGCTACAGCTAGCTGTCCTAGAATAGGTTCACCTCTTGATTCATGGAAGATATTAAGAGCGAGACACCGTATATCGGCATCTCGCTCAACATTACGAGGTAATACTTGAATATGATGTTTTACTAGTGCTTGTAGAAACTCAGAGTAGTCTGAATTAGACCCCCTTGCTTGTGTTGTTTGTATCATTAGCGAGACTAGAGTGAAGGCTACTAATAAGCTCTTCAGAATGGATTTTCTTAAAATTGTACTGTCCTTCATACATTTTTAACGTTTCGGCGGTTGCCATTACAAGCTGACACAATCGAACATTGTGTTGCATCTTGATTCGTCCACCGAAATTGTATAATGTCCCTCCTACAAATCCTTTGAATCCTGAGTCATACAAACCAGAAATGATAAAAATACCATTACGGTTCAGCGACGACCTAGTAATCAAATAACCGCAGTACCCGGATGGTACCGTTACAAAATGAGGCGATGTAAATTCGTACGCACCTCGAGTTAGAACCCAAGACCCATTATCATTAACAGGAATTGGTTGTGACTTCTTCTTATGAACTGTTTGTTCATCAGAAATCTCGAATAGTTGATTATGATGATCGCTGTATGGATGTTCATAATCGTCTATTAAGCGAAGCTCACTTACCCTAATATCTACAGCATTCATTTGAATGCACTTAGGGTCTAGATCCGATACGTTATTTAGCTCGTTACCAGCAGGATGTACAAACATATTAAAGCTCCAATAGATAAGGACTATTCTTAGTACTGAATGTTCTTTCGATTATAGTATGTCTATTTAAAAGATCAAGTCTAAAAACATAATTTGGCTTGACAGCAAACGAACCTCCATCAGCGGCTGTTTCGTCAAACCTAGTAGATGAAATATTCATATCAAAGTCAATAAACAGAGGTGATATTTCATTCCTAAACATATAAATTTCACCTATATGATGCATTAAGCATGCAAATGTACCATCCACTTCTGAAAGATTACCTTTGTTTATCATATAATTAAGAAGCAATTGAGTATCCCAGGTACTACTAATACATGTTTCTTCTCGTAGCTTCTTAATAGTAGCTGGTTTAAGAATACCATTATGCCAAAGCAGGCTAGTACTTCTTACTTCCGTATGATGAAATGCTGCTGGATGAATGTCAATATAAGAGTGATTCTCAGTAGTAGGTGCTTGCGAATGAACTACGTAATATTGTCCGGGGAATGTTCTGCAAATATTACTGAGCTTAGTAGTAGATAGTTCACCCATATCCCTATCAACATAGAGCATTTTCTTATTACGAAAATCATATACAGATACTGAATGAGAATGAGTGCCTCTATATGAATTCAGCTCGTACAAATGCACGAGCATATGATATTCAAATGATCCAATGATAGCGCACATTATGCGGCTTCCTTATATCTTTCGATTAACTTATCCCAGTCAATATCAATCTGATACTTGATCATATCAGGAATACCAGCCTTGGCAAAGTTCATAATACGCTCACTACAAGAAGGACACTTACCACAGGAATGACCTTCACTATCTGGATTATAACAAGTAAGCGTATGCGCTAGAAGACCTACGCCACCGTCTAGTTCTTCTAGAATACGAATCTCATCGAGCTTACTAAGCTGCGAGAACGGAGCAATAATCCTCGGCTTCATAAGTCGATTTTCGCTCAATACGCTATTAAGTTTATCTACAAAGCGTTGAGTTGTATCCCAATACCCATATTCGTCGTGTACTTGAAGACCCATTACAATATTTTCCATCTTCTCAACCTCAGCATAAGCTGCAGTGATAGATGCCAGAATCATATTACGATTCGGAACATATGTCTTAGGTTGCGGAGAACCTAGAACTTCATGAATGGTTGGCATAGCAATGCTACTATCAAGATTAGCAGAAAAGCCCTTGCCAATATCTCCAAGTATTCTAAGATCGAGTACCTTATGTCTGACTCCTAGTAAAGAGGTTGAAGCGCGAGCCTTATCAATCTCAATGGATTGTCTTTGACCATAATAAAAGGTAAGCGCTCTTACATTTTCACGACCATACTTTTCTACGCATAGTCGCATCGCCACAGTACTATCCAAGCCTCCTGATAGTACGACTACAGCGCCGCCACCATCAGGTAGACTTCCTAGAGCAGATTTAAGATCAGCCATTATAGTGAATCCTTATACCTTTGAAGATACCAAATTGCCTTTTCAATATCTTCTTTAACATTGTTGTGCTTCTTACCAGCACGTAAAATGTATTTTACACTATTTCCTAGATGGAAGCCAAGGTTATAATGCTCGATTACGTTAATAGCTTCGTACACCCCGGGATTATAATGCTCGGGATGATTGACTAATTCTTTCTTTGGAAGTGCATCATCCACGGTATAGCCTGAAGCATAATCACTATATTCTGGGATTGACGCCACTTCCAATAGACTAGGCTGTCCATCAGAAGAACCATACATGTATGAGTCACTATTTGACCAATTTGTCATTTTACTGCCTCATCGTCTTTTTCATTAAACCAGTACGGTTTACAATTCGTTCAAACACTTCATAACTACTAGCACGCATGGGATTGATATCAATACCACCGCGACGAGTATACAAACAAGCCACAAATAGTTCTTCTGGCTTTAATAGATCTTGTAGTCGCTTATATACCATCTCACAAATCTCTTCATGAAAATGATTCTCTTTACGAAGAGATACAATATACTTCAATAGACTCTCTGGTGTTACTGATAACTGACCTTTAATATGAATGAATACATCGCCCCAATCAGGTTGATTAGTAACACGACAGTTCGAACGCAGCGCACTAGTATGATAGCGTTGCAATCCACCAAAAGTATTAGTAATGACTAGAGTATTAGGATCTTCGTTAAAGATATCAAAGTCAATCTTATTGACATCTACGATATCTTCAATCGTCATAAACTGAACATCAAAATACTCTTGCTGAGTATGATTCAGTTTATTAGGATAGAAACATACACGGGCAGGACTAAAAATACCCTTACCTCGTTCATCATCCCCATATAGGGCATTTGAGATATCAGTAGCAACCATATCTTCAAATACCCAAGTAATACTTTCGCTGGCACAGTAATCTTCTTCACAAGGAGCAATCTTCATCATGTTATATGAATTTAGATACAACTTGAGAGACTTTGACTCAACGATATTAGGACTATCAGAAGGATATTCCAATACCAAAACACCGTTAACGGGGTAACCATTAGGTGTTAGGAATGATACTTCATAACAATTCCATACGTCATGACCGACGAAGTCCTTATCCGTAATATCATAACCTGTACGATTCAGATGCCGAGGAATAGGTACTAGTAGAGAAGGATCTCGACTATCAGGAGTCTCGTATGGCTTTACAACCGTACCATCCCCTGCCTTACCTAGATGCGCACTAGCAATGCGCTCGATTTCAGATTTTACCTTATCCACCATATTGCATTCCTTCATAGATTTCTTTGACTCGATTGACTCTATTTACAACACTGCCTGTAAGATAGAAAAAACTATCTTTATGCAAATGCAACTCAGCAATTGCTTGCTTGAATTCTTCCACGATATCGTCACGGAAAGTTACATCTGTGCTTCTTACACCGTCATCTTCCATATCAAACTCTGGTTCAATATAGAATACAATATCGTATTGATGCCAGATTTTACTGAACATCTCAACAATATAATTTAAGGTATTACTACTTACTTGACCATTCTTCCACAAATACCTAGTATATACCAAGCAATCAAGAGCTGTTCTATCTGTAATCATATTATTATTCATGAATACATTTTCTAGATGCTTGAGCATAATCATATGCTGAGTCTTATCATCACCACCTTCGTTGATATTAAGACCCATTGCGCGTACTTGACGAGTTACTTCATCACATACCTTATAATGCTTGAAGCATGACTCTGATCGTAGGGCATTCAATAGAGTAGTTTTACCTACAGAATGAGCCCCTGCTAATCCAATTCTCATATACCACCTCTTGTATGCCTATATTGCCATAATAGATCATTCATAAAAATAGTCCAGAGCTCAACAGAGGCACTACGAAGATGATCGGAAAGAGTTTTAATATCCCAATTATATTCAATATCTACACGCTTGAACATGTAAATATCACCCCCATCAAGCTCAGGAGTAGCTCTATGAATGACTGTACCTGATGATCGCAATTTCATATCAAGAGCTTTTTGTTGAGGATCTTTACCTTTAAGCTCTGGATACTTGATAATATCACCAGGGTGGCCGTTGAATACTAAATGCTTCTTGGTTACTTCATCTGGTAGAATACGCGTATAACCATGCATTGTAATTATACAGGTTTGGCGTTCTGCTAGCATGTGATGAATATCATTTGACTTCATCATTGCTACGCGAGGTACTCTATGAATGTCTTCGCACCAAGTCTCAGTTTTAAAGTTATTGGTAAGAGTTATATCAGGACAAACACCAAGATTATGTGTTATGTGATATAGTTCCTTACCTGATTGTGAGAATAGTGCGATCCATTTCATAGGCCACAGAAAGTCCTAAACATCATAATATTGTACTTAATAACACTCCATTGATCGTCACGTACTTCATTATCAATAAGTGTGAACAACTTAACACTAGGCTTTGTCTCAAGGCCAGTTATACTATACTTGTTACCGAGCAATCCATTTACTACTGGACTACTTGTATCGACTGACTCAACCCAAGATAGTTGCTGATAGAAATACATCTCCTGAGGAAGAGAACAACCAAGCAAGTGATGTGGCTTATTGCGATTAGCCTTATTCTTTTCTTCTAGCATAGACAGAAACTTAGAACGTCCACGCATAAAGAGCGCTTCTTTACTTAGACCAGCTGGAGCAGTAGGATCAGTAAGATAACAAGAAGAATCAAAAGAGATTCCAACCTTACCAACTCGATCATCAAACGCAATCTTTGTATAGGTGCTAAGAAGTTCTTCATACGTGCTTCCTTGTATAACAGCCATGGGCTTTGAATATGCTGGAATTTCAGAATACTTAGTAAACCAATCTTCCATTCGCTCCAACGTCTTCTTACCGTCATTGAGTACATCTGGAATAATATAATATTCCGGACGTAGTTCGTTGATCCAGTGATGATAACGTTCACTATCGTAAGCTTCACCTAACTCGAAGATCGAGTTATCAAGCATAATATGATTCCCGTAAGCAGATGACTCCAGGAATAGATCACGATAAGTTTCATTTTCGTCCATGAGATGAACCAAGCAATAATCACCATCTGTCATCTCTTGTACTTGAGCGAAAATGCTGTTAGGAGCTTCATGGAAGATTAGTTTTGACATTTATCAATCCTTTAGGTTTAATGTCTCTTTTGCATACTCATTCATTATACGAAACTTAGTTAATAAATCAAGATATTGTTCACGGGGAAGCTGAACTATTTCAGTAACCCCTTTAATCTTCTCATTAAGCCAAAAGTTCTTGGGATTGTATAGAAGTAAGATCTTCTCTACTAGTTTAGCTGTAACAATAGAGTTACAAATAATAGTAGATATAATCCTAATATTCCAAGCTTCATATTGTTCAGGTTCATACCTGAACCTGTTAAGTGCGTCTTTAAAGCTTGTATATCCGATCTTATAAAAAATAATACCGTCACTCTTATTCTTAAACTCGGCTAAGTAAACCTTACACCAGCCGTTAGAATAACGCTCCATATTAATATAACCCTGTTGTATTTTTCTGAATTTGAATCTGTTGAAAGAACTCGTTCTTTACTTCGAGCTTTTCAAACTCACCATAAACTACGGACGTTTGAGTAGCACTATTAAAAGCATTTACCCCTCTGAATGAACAACATCCATGAGATGCTTCTACGTAGACAGCTACGTCATTCGACTCTGTAGCATCCATAATATGCTTGGCGATCTGTACAGTCAACTCTTCTTGAAGTTGACCTCTCCGAGCATACCATTGTGCAATACGAATATACTTGGAAAGACCAATAACCTTCTTACCAGGAATAATTCCGATAAAGCACAATCCCCATACAGGCTGATGATGATGCGAACACATAGACTTAATCTCGGCTCGTACTACCAACATACCTTTATACGTCTTTC
>Ga0181356_1000590_pt1 | contig 15725 bp, 11 predicted proteins | sample Fa13VDMM110SN_FD_130104 | JGI IMG/M metagenome (GOLD analysis project Ga0181356, IMG submission 130104) | Freshwater viral communities from Lake Michigan, USA - Fa13.VD.MM110.S.N | ecosystem: Environmental > Aquatic > Freshwater > Lake | place: USA: Michigan | collected 2013-09-24 | reverse complement strand
GTAGCGCCGATTGCGCCTTTAGGGTCATTTGGTGTTGTCATGGTTTTTGGTTGTTCAGAATTACATCCCGAAGTCGGTCGGCGTTACGGCGTTGCAAGATTCCAGCCCAACAGTTTAGCCCGATGCTCAGAAGCATGACGCAGCCCGCGAGGTCAATCCAACCAAGACCGCGCCACCACTCCCTGAGTGAAGAGTGCCAGCGAACAATGCGTTTGAGGTCAGCGCCGATTGCGCCTTTAGGGTCATTTGGTGTTATCATTGTCGGGCGTGTGTTGTGCGCGATGTAGCACGGTATCACCATATCTCCCATATGGGCTCAGGCTTTGCTCCCACCACCGAAGCAGTGGGAGCGCCCGAGCGAGGGATTAGTTGATTTTCTCAGTCTTGTGGCATGAGCAATTCTTCGCTTCTATGCTTGCCAGTGGCCGCTTGCAGTCTTGGCAGACAGGGTTAGGGTAATGCCCTTGGCCATCTCCAACCCAAGGCTCGGTATTCTTCTTGAATTTCATAGTCGTGTATCTTTCTACGGCTTTGATGAGACTATCCCGCTGCTCGGTGACGGCGGTGATCTCGGCACGGGCGGCGAGGTTTCCAGTGACCTTGGCTATAAACAGATCATTGTAATCGCCAGCCAGCACCATTGTTGCTACTTTCTCCAGAGCTTCGTCCCGCTGCTTAGTGACGGCGGTTAGTTCGGTTTGTAGGCGTTTGCACTCGCTCCAGATTGTCCCGTTTGGATCGCGGAGTTCGTGTCCGAGATCTTTGTTTTGCTGGATGTATTTTGCTTTCCATTCATCCCGCTGCTCGGTGACGGCGGCGAGTTCGCGTTCGAGTTTGCGGGCTAAGTCGGAACGCACAACCATTGGGTGAGCGCGGGATGGCCATGTCATACACGGAAATTCGTGTTCATCTGTTTCAGGTGTCGGTGTGTCGTTCGTTGTTCGATTGACGGGATCTAGCCCCGCGTCTCGGATTTGTTCGTGGATCGGGCTTTCGCTCCACGTTTGGGGTGTGTTCATAATCTACTCTTTATTCGTTATTCGTTATTCGTTAATCTTGTCGATTGATTCTCGTGCGAACCCGTATGCTAGAAGCGCAGGAACAATCAAGTCCTCCCACACCTCGTGTATGCTGAGATCGTCGTACTCGACACGTACCTCTGCGGAGTGGGCGTATTTAGGTTTAGAGTCGGTAGTTTGTAGTATTATTCTCATCGGTAACCGGAGGTTTTTTTGGCGACGCTTTTTGGCTGCGGGACAAACTGCTTACCTTTGGCGTTGCCTTTTGCCTTAGCTTGATTGGTGGCATTCTTCTCACTTTGGGAAAGTGCACCCCACGCCTTGTCAGGCAGGTAGCGTTTCTTGCCCTCGCTCGGAGAACCATCGGAGGTGCGCCACTTCTGCTCCGTCCACTTCTTCAAAGATTCTTGTGGCTTCTTCATGATGTATAGCCACCTCCCTTGGCTTTGTATTGTTTGGCGAGAAGTTGCGCCTTGCGGGCTGACCACTCTCCTGCGTCTCCGCCGGAACTGCCAGCTTTGATCTTGTTGAACAAGGTCTTACGCATCGTAGGTTTCGTGTAGTTTCCGGCTGCGTTGACCGTAGACTTCGATTTTGGTTCACTCATGTTTTTAGGGGTTGGAAGCCCCTATCTACTCTGACCACATCGACCTGTCAATTATTTCTTTAGAAAAGTTCGTCCTCTAAAAGAACGATCAATTCTCGAAACGTTTCGGCAGTGTCGATGATGGAGTAGTTCGGTAGGTCGAACTCATCAGCTACCATGTCTCTAAAAGCGGCAAACTCGTCAGGCTCGAAGAACGCTTCAAGCTCGTTACTAAAAGGAAGTTTCACGGTAAACCCTGTGACGTCTTCGATAATAGCCTCAAGAGCATTTATGATGTAGCTTCGATTCATGTTAGTTGGCGATCTCGATTGTAGCGTGCGATCAGAGCTGCGTCAACCATTCCGTCGTGTGGCGTTTTGCTTCTAGTGGTGGCCAGCCACTGCTCTGTAGGCCACAGCTTGTTGGCGGAGGCTAGGGCGGCGACCTTGGTCATACCCTTTGCAAGTCTCTTGCCGAGCATCACATCCTGCCACTCTTTCACTTGAGTCCTGATTACTTCGAACTGTTTAGCTTCGCACGCGCCTAGGATAAGACCGAACGAGATGCTCATGGACCGCATCGCTTGCGAGGACTTGGCGTGCTTGAGCGGCTCCTCAATGCAGACGACCATATTATTCCTGTAGGGCTCAAGCCAACCAAGTAGGGCTCTAACATCCACTTCGGATTTGCCCACTACCGTTTTGGTGGGCATGGCTCTGTATGCGAGCACACCACCGTCAAACGCCGCCACAGCGCAAAGACCACCACTGATCCCGTTGTCTACACCTATGATAACGGTGTCCTCATTCATCTGACTCGTCGGACTCCTCTGCATCTATAATCACGGAAGCACTGCCGCCGTTGGTTGCCCTACTGTTGTTGAGGATCGAGACGTCGATGGTAAGCGAGCCCGCTCCCCCGCTACCGCCCTTGGGATTAAGGCCGAGGTTGCGGCGGATTAGCTGGTCTAGCTCGGATAGTTCGCGAATGGTTCTTGGACCACGTACGTTCATCAGGTTGTCGCGCAGCATCTTGATCGCGCTCGCCGCGACGTAAGCCTGATACTTATCTGCCGGACTAGATTGATTCTCGGCCACTTCCAGTAGGGCCTGCTGTTCCATGTCTCGCGCCGCCAGTTTGGCGTCGGCGATTACAGCAGTGGCGGTGTCATCGAGGTTCTTGGTAAAGGGTTCAGCGTCGCTGTCTGGTTTGTCTACGATTACGTCTTTAAGCCATCGGCCAATCGTATCGAAGCTGACGCCGATCTGTTCGGCAATACGGGTCTTCATCACGCCTTGCTGATACATCTCAATGGCGCGTTGTACTTTTGCTGCTTTGGCTTGCCGACGTTCGGCTTGTCCTTTGCGTAGCTTCGCCGTTGGCGTTATCTCTTCTTTCTTTGCAGGCATGCGTAAGCGAGGTAAGAACATAAACTATTACTTGTCAAACTTTTTTAATGGGGTAGCCTCCACTCCACTTCACTTATGGGCCGACCAAGAAAATATGATCCCGACAAGACTTCAACCTCCGTGTTGGAACCTCGGATAGATCCCGCCACAAACAAGATGGACGTTGGGGGTTTCCTGATTCCTGTAACCAACACCCTTACCGCTCTGTTGTGGGGGTTCGCCAATCACCCAAGCAACAAAGCGAAGGAGTTTTATTTTTGGCGCGTGGCGGACTTGCTCTGGAACAGGGATGATTTACCTGAGCACATGTTCCTCAAGCACCCGTGGGCAGAGCAGATTGTTCGTGAGTGTGTAGGCAACAAATATTTGGCGATTGGGGGCGCGGCGTCCAGCGGCAAGAGCCACACCCTTGCTGGCTACGGTATCATCACTTGGCTGGCAAGACCAAGAGACACGCTTGTCCTGATGACCAGCACCACCTTGCGCGAGGCGCGGAAACGGATATGGGGCTCGGTGATTTCTTTACTGTCCGTCATTGACGGAGCTCCAATCAACATTCGGGACTCGACCGGATCGGCGAACTACATCGACGAGCACGGTAAGACGTTTGACAGAGCTGGTCTTTCGCTGATCGCGGCGGAGAAAAGTCGTACGCGTGAGGCTATCGGTAAGTTTATCGGTCTTAAACAAAAGCATGTGTTGCTAATTGGTGACGAGCTCGGCGAGCTTAGTGAGGCTATCCAACAAGCCGCGCTCGCCAACTTGAGTAAAAACCCAAGGTTTGATTTTGTGGGGCTGTCCAATCCGGCGAGCAGGTTCGACTCTTTTGGTATCTGGTCTACACCGAAGGGTGGCTGGGAGTCCATTACACCCGACGTAGATGACGAGTGGACCACAAAGTGGGGCGGTAAATACATCCGACTGGACGGTGAGCGCAGCCCTAACGTGGCAGCAGGCTACACAGTCTATCCCTTCCTACCAACCGCCGAGAAGATCGCGGAAGACAAAGCCCTGTTGGGTGAGAGTAGCCGCGCTTACATGCGAATGGTTCGTGCCGTGTTCTTTGACAGCGACGAAGCCGAGGGCATCTACGGCGAGTCCGAGATACTCAAGGCAAATGGCATGAAGAGAACCGAATTTGTTGGTCCTTCTGCGCTGATAGCGGGGGTCGATCCGGCGTTCACCAACGGCGGGGACAGGACAATTATGTACACCGCTAGGGTAGGCCAGTTCGCGGACGGTCAATACGGCATGCAGTTCGAGGAGTTCATAAGCCTCAACGATGACGCAACCAACAAGGCGGTGCCGAGGACGTATCAGATTGTGCACCAGATTCGGGACACCTGTATCCGGTTAGGGATCAAACCAGAGAACGTTGCTATCGACTCCACCGGAGCGGGCTCACCATTCTGCGACGTTCTGGCAGGCGAGTGGTCAGACCAATTCTTGCGCGTGCAGTTCGGGGGTAAGGCTTCGGACAGGCGGGTCAGCATGAACAGCAAGCTCACCGGAGAGGAGCTCTACACCAACCGCGTGTCGGAGCTGTGGTTCGTCGGCAAGGAGTTCCTACGCACCAAGCAGATAACAGGGATCTGCGATGTGCTGGCAAAGGAGATGTGCATCAGGCGCTACGAGATGGTCAAATCTGGTAACCTGCGCGTCAAAGTCGAAACCAAAGCCGAACTCAAACAGCGGATGGGGCAGTCACCGGACATCGCCGACGCCGCGTTCATTGCACTGGATCTGGCAAGACAGCGGCACGGACTCGTCGCAGTAGACGCGCCGAACAAAACGGAGATGGGTATATTCGGGCGGTCAATGCCGCGAACGCTAAGAGACCTAGACGTAGTTAGCAGGTCGAGACACGCGTATTTGGATTGAGGTTAATGCAAGTGTATTGCAGGAACGACACGTGGAGAAAGTTCAAAGAGTTTCTGGAAAGTGGGTAATTCATAATAATTCAGTAAATTAAGGTTTATGAATTACTGAGATATTATGAATTACTAAAGAAGAGAAAGATTATATAGTGTTAAATCTTACGGTTCACTTTCTCCCATGCGGGCCAGAACAGTTCGTCGAGTGCTCGCACGATTGGCTCTTGGGTATAGACGTCGCTGTAGGAGACGCCCGAAAGAAACAGCGCAGCCTCGACCATCTCGTGCCTCAGCGTTTCGCGTAAGAGCTTTGCGTCCTTAACCGTTTTCCTGTCTAGCTCGATAACCTTCGCGTCTGGCAGGTATTGCCCATAGCAGTCGTCGAGGTCTTTCACCCGTATCGGTATCCTGTGTCCGGCAATGGAAACGCTTTTAAGCATCGAGCTTAGTCTACGGGTCAGTCGAGCAGGAGTCCAGTTAAATGATACAGGATACAGGTCACCTGACCCAAAAATAATGTCTTGATTTCTTGACAAAAAAGATTCAGTATCTGCGGCGTGCCCGCCCAATTTAAGAGAACACCCAACGGTAAGATCCAATACCGTGGCGAATTGTTTTCCGGTTTCAATAAACCGAAGAAGGCTCCTGCTGGTGACCCCAAGAAATATGTCGTGCTTGCAAAGAGCGGCAGCGACGTGCGTAAATTGAAGTTTGGTCAGCGTGGTTACAAAGATTTCTTGCAACACAAGAGCGAAAAACGTCGCGCTAATTTCAAGTCTCGGATGAATTGTTCGTCCGAAAAAAATAAACTAACGCCCAAATGGTGGGCATGTAACTACAACTGGTAAATTGATATGGCCGCCCCAACCAACACTAAGAAGGACAGACAGAAGATAATGGATCAAGCCAATGCGGCTGCTCTCAAAGCTGAGGAGCTGAGCAAAGCAGGCGGTATCCCAACGGACGGGATGAGCCCTACCGGCGCTCCCGAGTCCACTATTGGCATGTCTAGGAATGAGAAATTCTTCTCCCAAGGAAGGGCGCTCGATCAATCGCAACGGGAAGGCTACAAGACTTTCGGCGATAAGGCTACAGGCGAGGGGATAAACGCCGCGAGGAAACTAATGGGACGGGCACCGATAGCGAATACGCCTCGAGAGTTTGAGCAGAATATAAATACGTCTGTTGGTTACGGTGGTAAGAGTGCACTGCTTGACCAAGCGGGACGTGATAAAGCCCTGAAGGCAGGTATCGGTGCAGGTCTGAGTTATGAAGAATCTGACGCCGCAGTGTCAAAGGCTTACGAATTCCTGAAAGGCAAATACGGCGACACTACGACGCCTACGCCTACGACGACGACGCCGAAGCCGAAGCCGGATACGACTACGACAACGCCATCGACGGTATCGCCTACACCTACTGTGCCCCCCGAAGTGCCAGTAGAGAAAAGCCCCACCATGCAGTTCTTCGAGAACGTCCTAGCGGGAGGAAGTCCTGAGCGGGCTCTGATAAAAGGAGGGTCGGCGATTTATAACGCGAGGAGAGCCGCTGCCGAAGCCGCCGCCAAAGCCGCCGCCAAAGCTGGTGGTGCGGTAGCCGACACTACTAAAGCTGCTGGTGCGGTGGGTGACGCTACTAAAGCCGTTGGCGTAGGGAGTGAAGCTGGAGCGCTTATGAGGCAGACTCAAGCTGGTAACCGCGCTTGGTCAAATACTTGGGATAGTGTCCGCGATGCTAAGCTGGCACAAGCGGAAAAAATAGCTGAAGCTGCCCGAGCCGCTGCCCAAGCCGCGGGCGCTACTTATGATGACGCTCTTTCTGCCTATTCGGCTGCCTACGGTAAGGCACTTAAAAAGATAGACCCGTGGGGGGATGAGACCGCTGACGCCGCCGCTAAAGCCGCTAAAGCTGCTAAAGATGCCTCCAGAAACGCTGTCGCTGTTGGTGGTGATGGTAAGGTCGGCGAAAGATTGAGAAAAACCCAAGCAGCTAAAGGTGCAGGTGGAGCTACTACAGTCGCTGACGAAGCTGCCGGAGCTGCTGATAAGACCGCCGGAGCTGCTGATGAAGTCGCCAAAGTTGCTGAAAAAGGTAAGGGCCTTTTCTCCCCACTCATTGAAGCGGTTGCCAACTCAACTACAGGTAAACTTCTGGCGACAACCGCTAGAGTCGCAACGCCTGCTCTTAAATTTGGCGCTAGGGCTGCTGGTCCGGTGCTGGATGCAATTGACGTGGCTCAGTACTTTGGAGGTAATCCCATCACAGGAAAATCTAAAGAGGAGGTGAGAGAGGATTTCCAATCTGATTACGAAACACTAGGCCAGCGGTTTTTCGCACCCAAGTCATTGGGCGAGTTCGGAGGGGCCATCGGTGATGCCGCGAGCAGCGCTAAGATTGCACTCGGCGCTAAAGAATCAGTAAGCCAAATGCTGAAGTCTCAACGGGGTGCGCGGGAATCCGAAGCCGCTCTTGCGAATATGGAGAATATCTACAAGGCGATAGATGACAGGCGTAGAGAGATGTATCCCGACGAGGTGTTCGCAAAACTACCTCGAAACCCCAAAGAAAGAGCAGCAGCAGGTTTACCGGAGGACACCCCTACGCAGAGCGAAGTCAAGAACATGATTAGAAACGAGTTCCGTAAAGCGGGCGCAAAGTTCTAAGAAACAAAAAACTCTATGGCTGAAGACGAAAAAACCAAAGCGCAAGATTTTTCCTACGAGGGTGATATTCAACCTCTGATGAATCAGTATTTTAACGTAGCTGCCAACAGCGGTCTGAGCGGTGACGCTCAAATATCATTCTTACGAGGGCAGCGCAGCAGACTCGAAGGGCAAGCTGATAAGGCTATGGATCTCAAACTAAGAGGGATCGCTTTCGAGGACGCCAAACTGAGGCTGGAAGAGAATAGGAAGAAGTCATTAAGCGCACGCGATAACATGACAGCCCTTAGCGCACTGCAACAACAGCTGGACTTCGGCCTAACACAGGTACCAGAAGAACAGCGACCTAACTATCTTGCTAGAGTTGCGGTTGCCAACGGTGAGCTTATTGGTTCAGACGAATCAGCTAAGTCTATGGTGGGCAGCGCATTCAAAGGTTTATCTTCCAGCAAGGATAACTCTAGAATGGAGCATCAGAACACCATCCTTAAAGGACTCGACAGCGTTAAGTTCGGGGAGGATTATTCAGGTATGCCCACTAATAGTTTTGCCAATGCCGGAGAGAAAGCCGCAGTGGATCGCGTTATTGCCAGCCTCGGCACACCTGAAGAGATTCAGCAGTCAGCCGAAATGAGCGCCGACGAGCTGTATGGTCTTGCTAAAAACATCAGGACGCGCTATGACGCGAGCATACTTAGTGGTGGCAAAGCCGCTACGACTTCCAGCCCCCGATCTCTATTTTCAAGTAAAACAGTTGCACCAATGGCAACACCGCCTTAGATAACATAATACCAAACTAAATTACCACCATGCTGGAAATTAAATCATACGACGACTGGAACGCAAACCAAAAGGATACTGCCGAACCAGCAATCAACCTCAAGAAATACACGGATTATGTTAGGTCCAGCTACTACAGCGCAGGACAGCTAAACCAAGAGACCGAACAGGAGATCACTGCCGGAGTCGCTGATCGTCTCACGAATGACGTCTTTACCGACGACATGTCAGAGGATGACAAGAACAATCTATTCTCCAGTGTCGTCGGCGCGTCGAGCAACGCAGATACTGACGCACGGTTTGTGTTAGATCACCTTCGCACATACAGCGATGGGGCATCAACCTTTGCAGCAGACAGAGTCAAAGCTAGTAACCTAGCGAACTACCTTACCCTACGTGAGAAGGCTCCGTCCGAAGCGGAGGGCTTCAAGCCTTACGTTGATGAGATCCTCGCGGACAAGTCTCTGGTAAAACGTGCCCGTATGTCCGCCGTCGATCGCGGGGAGTATAGCATTGCAGCACTTGACGAGGAAGACGGCTCGCGCAGCCTCTACGCTGGCGCGAGTGCACGCCCCGATTCCATTGCAAGTGAGGTCAGCTCGCTTCTTGCAACTGGTGCTTTGTCGTCCTCTGACCTTTACCGGATTAACGATTTCGTTAAGCCAATGAACGGTGGGTTGACCAACGGTGCCGAAGATTCTCGCTATGAGACTTTCATGCGTACGGTTAGTGACCTCGCAAAGAACGATGCGGACTTAAATAAGTTAATCGAAAAGAATGCCTCCAACAAAAAAGAGGCGGACACAGCCGCACTCCGCACCACTGGAGAGTCTATCCTAGAGGGCGCGAAGACAGTTATCAGTTACCCCTTCGTTAAGGGCAGTGAACTTCTTGTTGACTTGTTTGACGGCGAACAGAAGCAGCCGAAGTATGCGTCTGACACAACGCTGTCCGATGCACTCTCCAGTAACGCAGCATTCAGCCAACGCTTTAGTGCTGCGGAAATCGAAAAGTTTAGTGATGCGCTTACCACCAAAGTAGCTGGTGCACCATACAGAGCCGACCGTCCGGAGACCGGAATCACTACCGACTCGATGGGTAATGTTATCATCGACTCAAGCCTTTTAGCTAATGTGAAGCTGTTCGAGCAGGCCGTTTCCACCGCTCCGCTAAACAAGGATCAGCAGAAACAAGCATCTGTGCAACGCAAGCTGCTACTGAAATCCGCAGCGCCGGACCTCCTTCAAATAATTCTTGAAGAGGACTCTGAAGCGGTTGGTGAGTATGCGAAAGCAAAAGCCGACGGACTATCCCCTTCCGCATTCCTTGAACAATACGTCGGCAGCGGTAAAAATTATGATGGGTTTAGTACCCGCTTAGAGCAGTTTGGAAAAAGTGCATGGAAAACTTTGGCTGAGATCCCTTTGGGCATCGCCGCTCTCGCTGGCAATGAGTGGGCTGCTAAGGAGATGGGCAGCATGATGGATGACCAGACTAGACGCCAAGAATACTCTCGCCTCTTCGGAGACGAATACGGCTTCGGCTTCCAGCTTTTGAACACACTCCCACAGGTAGCCACTGACATCGGTCTGACTATCGGAACAGGCGGCGCGTTTGCCGGAGCCAAAGCACTTGCGAAAACAGGTGCGATGTCGGCGCGTGCTATGATTCGTGGTGGTGCCAAGATGGCACTCTCTGAGATTGATGACGTGGCAACCGCTTCGTTCCGCAAGGCGGCGTCCGCCGAAGGTTCACAGTTCCTCGGCAAGGCTCTCACGGATGTTGGTAGGAGCTTCGGCGATAAGTTCGGAGAACTGGCACCACTCGCTGCCGTTACGTTCTCGCGTTCGGCTGGCTCGGCGTTTGGTTCTATCTACAATCAGTTGCCGGAAGACATGAGCCACGAGGAGAAGTATAAGAACGCTCTTCCTGCTGCTCTTGCAATGGGTATCTCCACGTCCGTCATCACCGTAGGTCTGTCTGGATTGGGTCTCGGTGCTGTTGAAGACATCGGCACAAACGTGGTTCGTAAGATTCGTGGTGGGGATACACTGACAGCGCGTTCCGCTCTTGACGCCGCCGAGCGTGCCGTCCCTGTCAGTAAGATGAATTACCGCCAGTCTAAACAAGCATATCAGAATGCGTTTAACGAGGGCAGAATACTTAGTGACGCAGCTTTCAACATCGCCGCTCGTGCGGCAATCACCAGCACCTACAAGAACTGGTTGAAGACCACACTGAAGGGTGGACTTAGCGAGTCGTTTGAAGAGTCCCTAGACCAAGCGGTCGGCATGGCCATTGAGAACTCGGCTCTCGATCGGGATGCTTCGCTCGCTGAGAAAGTTGCACAAGTGTTCGACGCCGGACTCCTTGGCGGCGCTTTGGGTGCGGGCATTGCTGGCAGCACCCAGTTCGGCCCCATCCGAAAATCGGAACAGAGTCTGGTATTTGAAGGCAGGGCATCCGCGCTTGAGGACATCTCAAAGCGTCTCCGTAAAACGAACAGCGATGCCACCGCTGATGTATTGCAACGCCGCATCGACGAGGCGCGGGAGCAAGCGCGACTATCTATCGAGAGGGACGTTGCAGCCCAGAGCGATAGCGAAGAAACCCAAAAGCGCACAGTCGTTGCCGACCCCAACGAAAGACCCCTTAGAGGGCAACCTGTCTTCGACGAAAAAACAGGTACATGGTCTCCCGCAATCGAACCGTTCGACCCTCTGCTCGATGATCTCATCGGTGAGGAGATCGAATACATCGGTCTTACTGGCGTGCTGGAGCGGAGTCCGGACGGCAACACCATCAACCTCCGACTCAGTAAGCCCTACTTAGAAGGAGGAGAGCCTGTTGAGTTCATCAACCTAGGACCGCGCTTCCAGAAAGCCTCAAAGTTTGTCGCACCTTTCCTTACCACCCCCGATGGTAATCCTTACGTATTGGTTGGTGGTAGTAAGAAGAAAGTCAAATTCGCTTTCCCAGCAAAAGAGAAAGTGACCCCAGAGTCCTTTACAGTCTTTCGTGATGACGAAGGGAACGTGCGTAGCATTATCGTTAATGGCGGGCAGTCGCTTAAAGATCCAACGGTGACAATGCCTCTTGTCGTTGCTGGATCTGCGCGGATTAAGGCCATTGCGGAGTGGTATGGTATTGACATTACGCCTAAACCGCCAGTGTCGGAAACACCAGAAGGACAGTTCGAGTTTGCGTTCGCTAACCGCAAGGAGACCATCAAGTCGAAAGAAGAGTTCGGATTCGTCGCCCTGACTGATGTAGAGTTGCAAGAAGAGACAAAGGATATTCTCGGTCGGTCATTCGCTCCCGCTACGGAGGGTGAGCTGGAGCTTGTTACTGATAAACAGAACAGGACTAGGAGAATACTTGAGGGGATCGACGCTCAGATTTCCAGCAAACTAAAGAACCGTGAGAAGGTTACCGCTACTCTCGCACCCCTCAAAGACCTCAGTGATAAGCAGTTGACGAAGGATCAGAAGCTCATCAAGGAACAAAGCACTAGCCTTAATAAAAAACTCACCAAAGAGATCGCCGCACTTAGGAAAGCCAAGAAAGACTTTAGTGAGGACGCGATCCTACTCGGATCTGCGACACCACAAGAACCAACAACCGCCGAAGCACAAGGCCCACGCGTCTATAGGAGTTGGGATGAGTCACAGAAACAACTGGACCGCGACTTTGCTGAGTCCCTCAACGGTATCAGGCAGAGCTACTTGGATGCAGATGTGCCTGTCGATGTAGACCGCATCGAGAACGTTGTACGTGCAGTATCGCTCCGCAACAAACTTGCCGCGACTATCGCTTTCTCCGACATCTCGATCGAAGAACTGGACGCTGTCGAGTCGATGGCACAGGACATCATTGACTTTGCCTCTGACCCCGCGAACAAAGCGACAGCCAAACAGCGTGAGCTAATCCTTACTGACTACGCAAATCTGATTGCTCGGATCAACACTGTACAGGAGTACGTCGTCGAGCGTGAGTATGAAGAGGTATCCGATCTGGCGGCGGCGGAACTGGACGCGCTAACCCAAGAGGAAGCAGAACCCGAAGAGGAGGTTGAAACGAAGGCCAGCGACACGAACACGTTGCACTACTTGCTCTCCAACACACCGGAAGCATTTGCCACGATTGATGTGAAACCATTCGCTAACAAAAAGACTCTGGCTACCCTAAAGAACATGGGTATTGAGATCGACGAGGAGCGTAGAGACAGCGTGGAAACGGTAGAGGTTACGGGTTACGATCAGGAGACCAGAGAGATCCTTTACGGGAAACTCGGCGTCACAGTGCGGGCTCCGCTCTCCACCGTCAACTTCGAGTCCCCTGCTCTACGCACAGCCATTGATGCTGCAAGCACCGAAGTCTTTGAGGCCACACAGCAAGCCAGAAAAGAAGCGGCGGCCATCAGGCGCAGAACGGCAGAGCCAATACAGGACCGTACGATTAGATTCCTTAACAAGGTTAATGACTACGTCACTAAGAGCAAAGAACTAAAGGATCGACTTGAAGAAGCCAAGAGGAAGCTACCTGCGGCAAAGAGGTCCGTTGTTGTGCTACGCATCGAAGGGCAGCTGAAGGAGCTGAGAAAGAAGGCTACTGACTATGTTAACACTACGGGCTCTATCCTACAGTCTGACTTTGATTTCTATAAAGAACTAAAGGAAGAACAAAAACAGGAAATAACCACCCAACTCCGCAGCTCGCTTTTTGGTGTGGGGGGCTTCAAACAAGAAGTAGCTCCTAGATCTAAAGTCAAAGCCTTTAATCCGATACCCGACATAAAGGTTACTAGAGTAGTATACGCCAAAGATCAGTTCCGAAAGGGCACGCAAGAGGAAGATATGTTTAATGAGCTAGTCGAAGGCGGGTTCATTGTTAACTTGCCGGATACCGGAAAAGCCTTAGCCCAAGCTGGTCTGTTTATTACTGAGTCCGGTGTGAGTAAATTCCCAGCGTTCTCGCAATCTCAAGTTGAGGCTGTCGAGGTAGAGGGCCAAGAGGTGGCTGACACTAATCCCTACATTAAGAACAAGCACGAACTCCTCGCTGAAAGAGTGCTGTCTAAGTATCCGCAACTCGGTGTTCTGACTACTATTACAGGCAGGTCTAAGACTATGGGCGCTATCGGTAGTGTTGGCGATACGAGAGCTACGCTTGACACTATGGAAGTAGAGATCCAAAGGATGGAGCAACAAATCGCACGTAAGGCATTTAGAACCGGAGTCGTACCCAAAGACTTCCGTAGACAACTCGACGTTTTAAAAGAAGAGGCTGCGAGCATTAAGGTAAAACTAAAGACCGAAAGGCGTTACGAGATTGACGGGAAGGAGTATGAAGTCCTCAATAGTAAAACGGACAAGAGTATCTATTTCCCAATAGATGATAATGGTTTTGGTGTATTCACAAACAACCCTAAAATCACAAAGGCACAGATCGCAGAAGGCTATCGTGTGATTATTCCGGACACGTATGACCGGAGTTCATTTAACCCGTCACAGTACACACGGGATGGACGTGTCATTGAAGGGTATTATAAGCCCCGCAACCCAGAGCCATTCACCATAGGGAGTTTCAATAGCGAGTTAAATTCGAGAATCACCGAGGATGGGGAGCAGATACTCGAAGGTAGGTCTACATTCCTGAATAAGCGTGTTGATCTGTTTGTATATAAAATGCTGTATCTCTCTGAGGTCAGAGGTGTGGCGGGAGCTGCTTATACTGACGCACTACGTTCTTTGGAGACTATCGCGGAGAGGCTTCTTAGAGGGAAACAGAAATTCCCAGAGAGAATACCTAAGACGGAGCAGTATATCGACAACACCATATCGGAGCTTACATTAGGGTTCGCTGCGGATCTAAACGAGTATCGACTAGCTCAATACGTAACGAAACAAGTCACCAAGTCCCTTGAACTTAGGTTTAGAAACGAGGGCGATAAAGAGCTGGTGGCTAGATTGCTTGGCGACTCAAATAACGAAATGAGGTTCTCCGATCTTTCAGAAGACGTTAGAGACCAACTTATTTTTGATAACCTCAACAAAACTAATCTCGTTAAGTTTGTAACGGATATGGTAGATGGGGATGTCGAGTCGATAGCTAAGGATATTCAAAGCGTTAACAAAACGATTAAGGGCAGTGACCCTAATTCGATTATCATCGAGTATGCCAGATTTCTTTTTGTCAACGCCACTCGTTTGGGGGGTAAGTTCGACGCAATACCAGACCCCAACACTTATTTAAATCGCCCCGTTAGTGGTTCTGAGGGGAAGGGCAGCATATACAACATGGTTGCGAATAAGAATGCGAGAGCAGAACAAACAGATCCGAACACTGGACTCTCGTCTCTGGACTATTTTGTGGATAGGGGCAAGGACAATAGGAATACCACAGAGGAAATTATCGGACCTGAAGCCACAGACATATTTCAAAAACTGCAAGATCAGATAGATAGGCGAAATCAGGAACTCGGAGGTGGTCTAGATCCCCTTGACATGCTAGTGACAGAGAACACCAGCGCGTTAGGCGCGTCCGAGCTTACCTTTATGAATCGTCCGGCTTTGTTGGCTGACGAGTTATACCTCACTATTAAACAGGATACATCTGGTAGATTAGTCCAAGTCTTCAGAGACCTCGCGATAGCGATTGGGTATCCGCAGTCACAAGTAGACGAACTACCGGATGCTACTCTTGTTCAAGCGTTAGCCGCCAAGCTGAACAGCGACTACATCCTCCACACAAATAAAGGATATGCTCGCGTAGTGATGGCCGAATTGTCAGGATCTGACCCCGACGGCTATTTCGGTGGTTTAGTTGGTAGCTTAGGTAGAAAAGCCGCTGGGCTCCTGATTGCTCTTAATTGGCTACCACCTATAACCGTAGATACTAAAGGGAGATCAACAAACCTACCACTAAGAGCCCCCGCTGAACGGGTAGCTGCGATACCCGCAGCGGCAATGAGTGCTACGCCCGAAGAAGCTATTGAGGCTGGTAAAGTGATGCGTCAAAAGGAAGCGGAAGCAACAGACGACGAGGTAATCAATTACTCCAGAGACTACTTAGCGGCATCTCAGGCGGCTCTGCCGTATTTGTTAAAGCTCGGCAGCGAGCGAAGGGTCGCCCTCAACACAATCGAAGAAGCCCGTTTGGATCTTTTTGATTCGTTCCGTTTGCTGCGGGCGCTCATTGGGCAGACAGACTCCGAAGATATGGGGCCTGCCCGAGGGAAAACTCTGGGGCAGATCGCCGAAGGTATCAAAATGGGTAGCGCCGGAGCTACACCTGAAAGTATTGTTGAATACCAAAACAAAACCATTAGTGACATCGAAGCGGAAATCGCAAAGCTGCAAGATACACGCACCCTGACTCAAGCTCTTGTGGAT
>Ga0181356_1000588_pt1 | contig 15776 bp, 27 predicted proteins | sample Fa13VDMM110SN_FD_130104 | JGI IMG/M metagenome (GOLD analysis project Ga0181356, IMG submission 130104) | Freshwater viral communities from Lake Michigan, USA - Fa13.VD.MM110.S.N | ecosystem: Environmental > Aquatic > Freshwater > Lake | place: USA: Michigan | collected 2013-09-24 | reverse complement strand
GATGAGATAAAAGAAAAATGGGAAATAATTCCAAGGGATACCAATGTTCTTATAACCCACGGTCCCCCAAAAGGAATTCTAGATTTAGTAACTTACGACCAGGTAAATGTAGGCTGTCCTTCCCTAATGGAAGAAGTAATGAAATTAAAAGACCTAAAAGCTCATGCATTTGGCCATATCCATGAAGAATATGGTACAAAAAAATTAGAGGAAACTGGTCCCATTTTCATTAATGCTTCTACGTGTACTCTTAGTTATAAACCTTGGAATAAGCCAATTGTGATAGAGATTGGGAATGAAGGATCTATTTAATTCCATAAATCAATTTTTTATTCCCGATTTTAAAAAATATGGGATTGGTGTTATATGTGGAGAATTTGAAATCACAAAAGAAGAGGTTTTTATAGAATGTAAAAACAAATGTCAGAGTCTTTGGGTATTAGTTAAAGATTCATCGAAAGACGAAGAGATAGTAGAAAGGGTAAGGACTTTATATAACACCGAAGGGGTTGACGGGGTTCTAATCTACAATGGAGAAGATCAACTTCTATTATACCTAAGGGATCTTTGTCCTGATATTAGATTCTTAGAAAATAAATATAAGGGAAAAATATACCCTGGATTTGGACTTAACTATCCAGTCTGCTATTTAGATTTCTAGCCTCTTCTTCCTTTTTCCTATTAAGGTAAGCCATTGCAGTTTGTCCCATTTGATCCATCATATCAGGAAGTTTATATTCTCCTTGGATTTCTCCGTTTTTGCTAGGAGAACCGCCATTCATCTTATCTAAACGGTCTGCTATCATCTTCATGTAATTTGGATCTACACTCATTTTTATTTTTTCTTAGGTTATCTATTGATTTATATATAAAGTTCAGCAGACGTAAGATAAACCATATTATCTGAGGTCTTTTACTAGAACAAGAGGAAATTTATTAGCCATTGTACCAGAAGCATTTATTGAAGGTTTTTCTCGATCTATCCAACGGGAGCTCACTAAAACATAGGTAATACAAACCGTGGGATCCCCATTTGAATCTTCGTTATACACCTCGGAAGTCCAAAATTCTCTTTTCATAGGAGGGACATCTATTATATCTAAATTGTAAAGTGTATTAAGATAATAGGATTCATTTATGGACGGTAGCCTCCATCCTTCTTCTTTTAGATTCTTGTGATGCAGGTTTAGATAATCATGAATACCCCACCAAGTATGCTTATTAGAAAAATCTAACATTACCTTTATTTTCCCTGCTTCGATTAATTTTTTCATATATCTCTAACTAATCTTACCAAACAAGGGTTAGCTGTATTATACCCATAGAGGTATTTATGATCTATATAAACCCCGGTTCTTAATTGCGTAGTACCCTGAAAATCTTCGGATTGGGTCCAATACCCTCTTCTATCATTATTACCGTATCTATCGAATTTTCCTACTTCCAGATTGCTAGAAAGATCTATAAAATATAAAGCTTCTTCTGGGGTAGGAAGCCTCCATCCATCTCCGATTTCGGATATCAATTCATTTGTGTCCTCCCAATTTAACATTTCCTCCCAATCATTGGAAGATATTTCTATTGCTCCTAATTTTATAGGGGGATATAAAGATTCTAGTCCTTCCATTATTCTATATATTTCTTACCAATCTTAATCTTGCCTTTGCTCCGTAATCAATTGATCCGGATATAAAATCCCACATAATAAAATCCCCATTAGACCTTACTGCCCAATATGTATTATCTCCAAAATTACCTATTGACCATTTTTGGCTATTCCATTCTAGCCTATCATATGATGCACAGTTAGCCAAATCGTATAGGTATTTAATTTCTTCTAATGCTGGTATTCTCCATCCTTCTTCTCCATAATTCCCCAGATCTAAAGATTCGATCTCAGAATCCCCCATAATTAATGGGAAATCTGGGTATTCGATTTCTTCTCTTGCCACTTCTAGATTACCTGCTCTGAATGTTCTCATCTTCCTTTGTCAAATAACCCTAATGAAATCATCTTATTAAATAGACCATTAGGGGCTATACCTTCTATATTTCCAGGCCAATCATGAAAGTATCCTCCAATTAGGGATTCTAACTCGATCTGAATTTCATTTCTAAACTCCACACCCCTGGGAATACTCGTTAGTAATTCAAAACCGATGGCACATCCATTATTGAATACCCCAGGAGGAAGATTCCTTAGGGAAGGCAAAGTGACCTGTCCCCCATTCTCGAAACTGAAACCAGGAGGAAGGCTCGTTAGGGAATTCAGAAAGACATTCCCTCCGTTTCTGAACACTACCCCCGAGGGAAGATTTGTTAGGGATCCCAAAATGACATGAACTTTATTTCTGAACACCGTCCCCGGAGGAAGAGTTGTTAGGTCATCTAAATGGACTCCTCTTTCATTTCTGAACTCTACTCCAGGAGGGATACTCGTTAGGAAAAACAACTCGACCGAATCATTTTCGGTAACTATTATCTTATCCCCTTCTATCTCGTAGGAGTAACCTTTCTTGTCTAATATCTGTATAAACTCTTCTTTTGTCATTCACTTATATATCACAAAAAATCCCTAGATATTTTCTAAAATATCTAGGGATTTAGATTTCTTATCCCCGTAGCATATAAGGGTTTCATCTTTGATTTCCCATAGGTTTTTCTTTCCCTCTGTCATATGACAGTTATTCATTCTATTTAAATTCTGTGTTAAAACGTTTTATATTTGTGACCGTTATGTGTAAGTGTTCCGTTCATCCTTCTAATTAATATTTAGGTAGAATATACCTCTAATGTTTTAATTTGTTAAAAAACTTATATAATCTTTTAATAACTTTATTTTTATTTTCATTAGATAGTTCTTTCCATCTTGGAAAATAATCTAAAAACATTTCTTGAAAGGTTCTAAAATCTCCATACCCTTCACCATGTTTATCAAACATAATAGTTAATGTGGAAATAAAATTGGCATCTATTTCATGTGGTATATTAACATAATAACCTAATCTTTTCTCTTCATCTTCTATTTCGCTTTTAATTATCTCTAATCTTCCAGCTGAGTCAGAATATCCTTTACCATATTTAATATTATCATAATGGTGTGTCATTTCGTGGTAAAAAACCTGTTTTATAGAATCTTGGATATTTTTTGCAAACTCATTATCTGCCGTTATCAATATATTCGTAATTCCACCACCAATAAGTTCTTTTTCATCTTTTGTCAACTCAGAAAGGTCATCTAACCCATCTAAAAAACGCTTAAAATAACTGAATAATACAATTCTTAATTCATTTATTTCATCATCATATTCTCCAATAGTTCTATTTCCATTAGCGTTTACTAAATCATCTATCGTTAGCACAACATCCAAATCATATAATTTGAATTCATAATACGCCTCAGATAACAATGTTTTAACTATTTTTTTTATGTTCTTTTTACAATGGTCGAAAAAGCCATCTGAGTATTTCCTAGAAAATATTATTTTTTCAGAATCTTTTTCATAACTTTCATTCAAAAACTCTCGTATGGTTGTTTTAATAAATTGTTTCAAATCTTTCATTGTTTTCTTTTATATATAAATATTAAGAATTAAAATTTCCACCTTTCTTTTTCTTTTAAAATTTTTATTCAAATCTCCGAATGAAATTTAGTGGTTAATAACCCACACATAACAAATGATAAACAACATTAAAACCATTGTTTATCTTCTTTCATATTTCAAATATAAATAAGATTTCGTAAATAAAAAATGTGATATATAGTTTATGATAAAAAGATTTAATGCTTTTATATTGGAGGAATCAAAAGTAGCTGAAGGCGAATTGCCAGGTCTTATCTCTATAGATGATTTTCTCTTTGAAATAGGTATAAGAGAAAATTTAATTTCCCCAATTTCTGAATGGTGGAATGAAAACCGAAAAGGAATATCCATACATTATTTTGAATTTGGTAGTCAAGATCCTATAATTGGGGTTTACATAGGGGAAAATAAGGTGTGCATAAATAAAAAATCAAGGGATTTACCTGATTTCAAATTGTTCGTAGTCATTCATGAATCTTTCCATTGTGATCAGGATATGAGGGGTGGGATGGAAAAAGAATTTAATCTAGCAAAATACGGAAATGTTACGGAATTTTCTAATTATTATAGACAAATAGAAAAAGAAGCTAACGATTTTGCAATATCTTCTATGAGGGATCTGGGATTTTCTAGATTTATAGATTCTTCAGAAAAAAGACTAAGAGTAAATGAATTTGCAGGCGCCCAAGTTTTTTCTATGATGAAAAGGGATATAGAAAAAACAGGAGCAGAGAACTCTAAAGACCTTCTATTTAGCCAAATATTAGGTCTTTAAAATCCTCCTTCCTATATTTATAGGTTATTTAATAGTTTTCCCGTGAAGAGTGCTAAGACTATTAATGACCCCATTAAGGACAGAGCAAAAAATAAATTATTGGGGTATCTTGAAAGCCCATCCGGACACGTAATAGATTCTGACCCTTTATTTCCATGATCCAATAGGGTTTCCCTTAGCTTAATAAGCATATTACTTTTCTCCATATTAGAAGAATTTTTTGGGAGGGAATTCAATTCATTCTTTGCTGATTTAATATTCTCATACCAAAATTTAATATCTTCGTCTGGGGTTTTCCATAGTACTGAAGTGTATCCAGTAGTAAGATTTTCTTTCTCTAAATAATCTAGACCAATTCTTAATTCGGTTTCAGCAGTCTCTATTGTTGAAGCATCAGCAGCTCTTTTAAAATGGCCCAAACAATTCTGATCTAGACTTACCGATAGCATACCTATATAGACTAATATAGAGATAACAGCTACACCCGAAAATGATATCCCCCAGATTGAGATTTTTCTTTGCAAATTTCTTTTTTCGTACTCTTTTTTCCAGTTACTACTCATTTTTTAGATTTATTAAGTTTATTTTAGCAAATTTAAGAATAAAATCGTAAGAAAAAAAATAAAAAAATATCGAGATATATAATATAAAATTTAAAAATGAGGCCTGTATTTGAAAAATTTGAAGATTTCGTAAGAGGAAAAATTCTATACGAGGACGGGGGAGGTCCTAAATTAGATGGTCCAGATCTAGAAAAATTGGCGAAACAATTCGGCAAAGAAGAAATTAAAGACACAAAAAAAGATATAGAATCAATAAAAAATAAATCTAGTGAAGCACAAGAAAAATTTCTAAAAGATCTTAAATGGGCACTTGATCATAAAAAGAAGTTAACAAAAGAACAATCCGAATACCTTGAGCAAAGGAGAAAGGAAATGGACGAATACCAAAAAAGCGAAGCAGCTAAAATTGCAAAAAAAATAGTAGATCCTATGCAAGATTATATAGGACCTAAATTACTAGGTAAAAATATAACGAATTTAAAAGGGAATGCACATTTACAATCTCTATTAAAAGAAATAGGGCTTCTTAATTCTAAAACAGGGCCAATTAAAAATGGGATTACCTGTTATTTTAATGGGGAAACCGAAAAAGCTCTTAGCTCTCTAACTGGTGGAATATATTTAGATTTTTCAGATTTTTCTACAAAAGATAGATTAATAGATTATCTTTCATCTAAAGCTATAGGTAAAATGACAGAAGATCTTCCTGAGAGGATTATAAAAACAAGGGATGCCTCGTTGAAAGCTAAAAATCCGGAGCTTAAACCCTATATAGATACAGGATTAACCCTTCCTTATTATGACAAGCAATGGAAAGAAGAGGGAGCTTTAGACTATAAATTAAAACTCACCGGGGATATCATTAAGGATATGTATATCTTCAATAGTAAAAAAGAAGGGGGTTTATCTGATAACCCTAAGGATTCAAGTCCAGCTGGAAATCCATGCCCTTATGAATTTGATGCGAAAACAGGAAAATTGAATTTCGAAGGTAAAGAATACCAATTGGCAATAAATCCGCATTTAAAAGATAGCATTAGTTCTATTACAGGAACAGGCAAATCTAATAAATGGCACACATCTAGGGGATCTATATGGCCAACTTGGAAAGCTACTGCAGCTTTTTTGGGTATAACAAAACCATTAGATGTTGCAAAAGGATTTTTCGAAATGACTGACGATAATGCTAGAAAAGTTTATGAACTAACATTTTACAATAAACACGTAAAAGATAAAGGTTTAGAAACTAAAAGTTCTTTAACGAATCATTGTATAGGAACTGCAATGTGGGCTTCATTAGCCCACGGACAGAAAACTGTAGAGAACACGCTAAAGAGATTAAAAGAATATGGGTATCCTAGTTTAAATGATGGTATAGCAAAAGTAGGAGAAAAATTCGTAACGGAGCTTATGCTTTTAGAACAAATAAAACTTTATGAATCATACAAGAATGCAGATACTTATATCAAAGGGTGGACTAATGGAATGCTAAATTTCCATAGGTATTTTGTTCCTAAATATGCAGATTTACCTCGAAAGGATAAATTTCCTGAGGAATATGCTAAAAGAGAAGGGGAAGGGGAAAATGCTTATGCCAACTTAGGAGGGGTAGCTTAGATTTAATATTTCTATTCAGAAATGGCAACAACTATTTCTTTACGCAGTTAGGAACAATTCTTCCTTTTTTCTTCTTTGTCCCTATCTGTTTATATCCTGTCCAGCAAGGATCTTTTTCCTCGTTTACGAATTTTTCATAAGAAATTATATTTTTCATTTTTTATATTTTAGGTCTCTAACTAATACGTAAGGATAATCATATCCGTCATACGATTCTTCCCACGCTTCGCTCTCAGAATTATCCCATATATAAGTAGATGATATTCCGGAACCCTGTAAATAAAAAGAGTTTTGTTTTATAATATTCTGTATTTCAAGATCAGAATTCCTTATTTTTTCGGGAATATATTCAGGACCTGTTTCTGATGTGAGATAATAATTTTCATTAAAGGAAATAATTTCTAATGGTTCTAGCCACATTAAAAAATGCCATTCCTTAATCGTAGGTAATCTCCACCCGTCTTTATTTCCTTCTATTAGATTTAATTTTAAAGCTTCCGTATAGGTAATTTTTTTCTCCGGTTTACCATTGATAATTAATGGGGTTTTGGATACCTCCGAGATATTAAAAAAATTTATTTTAAGTGTATCCCTCATTTATTTTATTTTTTGAAAAAGAAAAAATCAGAGTCTTCGGAATTCCAGTCTAGTACACTATCTTTTTCTTTCCAAACTTCATTTTCTTCTCCATTACGATCTATTGCTATTGCTACTTCTCCTGCTAAGAATTTTGCTATCTCATCTGGATCATCTATAATGACGCTAAATCCTCTTCCGTGATCCCCTTCTATAATAACATCGATAAAGGTACACACTTCCTTTGCGTATTTTTGTTGAATATTGGAATAGATCCCTAATTTGTATAGATCTTTAACTATATAATTTCTTATTCTTAGATATTCTTTAGGGGAGATCCCTATTTTTTCCATGAAAGAGTTTATATCATCAATATCATCTATTCCTTTTTTTGGTACAAGAATAATATTATTTCCTATAGTTAAATCTCTTTCCATTTATGAATTTTTATCCGTATATTTGTTTTATAAGGCAATTTAAAATCTCTTTAACCTGTATATTTTCTATGAAAAATTCGGGATTAATTCCATCATCCATTAAAATTCTACCGTTATTTTCAAATCTTACCCCCTTAGAAAATTTTGGTATTTTCCCCCCCGAAAAGATTATAGAATCCCCGTTAGAAAAAATTGTACCTTCGCCGATGCTACGAAGAGAATATAAACGGATTTCCCCCCCGTTCTTAAAGATTGTGTCTTTTCCTATAGATTGGAGTGAATCCAGAAAAAGGTCCCTTCTATTTCTAAATTTGGTTCCAGGGGAAATAGATAATGTACCTTCCAAAACAACATCTCTTTTATTATCAAATTCTATTCCTTTGGGTATAGACAAAACCCCAGATAGATCAACACCGCCGTCATTCTGAAATAGTATATTAGGGGGTATGCTAATTAGATCACTTAAATAAATATCGCCATCGTGATCTATTACTATTTTATTTCTTTGTTCTCTAAAAGAATACTCTTCTTCATCCAGAAGATCCATAAATTTAAAAGAATTCATACTTTTTTTAATCTATATATCAAAAATATGATCCTTTAAATTCATTTTATTTTACCACTTTTAATTTTTTCTCTTCCCTTTCTCCCCTTTCATAAAATCCCCTTTCAATATCTTCTGCCAGATCTTGAATTTGATCATTCCCTGACACTGAAATTCTAAGATCATAATATTCCCATTTAGTCTTATAATCCCAGATCATAATTCCTTTGGTAAGTTTCTTTTTTAGATTATGCAGGGTAAAATTTCTAACTCTTACTATTGAATTATCAGAACCAAAAAGATGCAAAAAACGCAAAAACCATCTCGGACACAATTTTGGTTTTGCTTTATGATCCATGAAGATAACTAAAGGTTCAATTGCTTTAAATATATTCCCTTCTTCATTCCAGGGAATATACCCAAGATAAGAATACTTTTCATGAAAGCTCAGGGGGAAAAATACTGCTCTGATATCTTTTAGCCTTATTTTCATAGTGGTTATCATTCCTTTTTTCCGGCTTCTCCAGAACGGTAGAGATTTTAAAAAATCCAAAGCTCTTTCTTTAAAGGGTGTGGGGTAATAAAATTTACTTTTTTTAAGATTCATTTTACTTTTTATAGAGATAAATTCAAAATTTATTTCACGGGATAAGTTGAATATATAGGTTAAAACAACTCGGATAGAATTTATTCTTTATTAAATAGACCGTCTTTAATCATTTGGTTTAATATTCTCTTAGGGTTTATCCCTTCTATATTAAGAATATTATTTTCCTCTTCCGAATCGGCCGTATCTATTCCAAAAGAATCTAACCATACACCTCTCCCGTTTTCAAAAATAGTTCCGGGAGGAATAGATTTTATGGAATATAAAGATACACTTCCCCCATTTTTAAATTTTACATTAGAAGGTAAAATCTCTAGGGAATCCAGATAAACATAACTGGTATTCATAAATTCCACATCAGGGGGAAGAGATTCTATAGATAGATCTATTTCTCCGAATCCCCTAACAATTAGAGAATTTCCTTCTAGCCTCCATATATAATCTTTTTCTGCTAATTTATTTTTAAACTCTTCTCTTGTCATCTTTCAAATAGTCCTTGTTTAATCATCGCATTCAGTAATCTATTACTTTCTATTCCTTCTATATTACCTTTCCATTCAAAAAAGGGTTCATTTCTTATTAGTGAAATTAAATAGATGCTTCCACCATTACTAAACTCCACCTCAGGAGAAATAGAAGTTAGAGAAGTGAGAAAAACACTTCCCCTATTACTAAATTCCGTACTAGTAGAAAGACTAGTTAGAGAAGTCAGAAAGACACTTCCACCGTTTCTAAAATCTACATCAGGGGGAAGACTGGTTAGAGAATTTAACCAAACATCACCTCCATTCTTAAACTCTACCCCCGGGGGAATATTAGTTAGATTGGGGAAATCAAAACTCCCGTTATAAATAAAAATTATCTTATTGCCCTCTATCTTGTAGGAATGCTTTTTCTTCCTTAATTCCTCTATAAATTCTTCTCTAGTCATCTTTCAAATAGCCCTTGTTTAATCATCGCATTTATAAGTCTCTTTGAATCTACTCCTTTTATATTACCTTCCCAGTTATAATTCCATCCATTACTACCTTCGGAGGTATAAATTAGAGAATTTAACCGGACATCACCCTCGTTATTAAATTCCACCCCTCGGGAAATACTTTTTAACGAATCCAAGATAACATCTCCCCTATTATTAAATATCACCCCATAAGGAAGATCTTTTATGCTATATAGATAGACAGGTCCTCCTGAATTAAATTCTACATCAGAAGGTATACTATCTAAAGTAGTAAACATGATTGTATTGGAATCTGTAACCACTACCTTATTTCCCTCCATTCTATAGGAATAATAATTAAATCGTAATTTTTCCGCAAATTCTTCTCTAGTCATATTTCTATATATCTAAACTAAAATGGGTCCTTTCGAACCTTAACCCAAGACTCTCGGCGTCCCAATTCATTCGCATCACATAAAATCGATTACTAACTACGTACATAATGCCTAGTAAGATATAATAAGAAAGGCATAGATAACATAGGTCATGCCTAATAAACCCTAATAGGTGTCATCTATTAAATAACCCTATAGAGACCATTTTATTAAGTAGCCTAGTAGAATCAATCCCATCTATATGGCCTTCCCAATTTTGGAACCATATTCCCATCATGGGTTTTATCTGAATAAACCCATGTGGAAAGATTATCCCGGGGGTAATATTATCTATGGAATTTAGGTAAACCCCTCCCATATTACTAAATTTTGTGCCGAGGGGAATACTTTTTAGGGATTGTAGGTATAAATTACATGAACCGAACGATGAATATCCCCCACTCCTAAATTCGGTGTTAGGGGGAATACTCTCAACCCTCTCGAGATATAGATTTCCCCCGTGAGTAATAACTAGATTATCGCCCTCTATCTTATAGGGGTAACGTTTGTCATCCAATACCTTTATAAATTCTTCTCTTGTCATATTTCAAATAGTCCTATTGAAATCATCTTGTTTAGAAGTCTATTACCTCCTATTCCTTTTATATTACCCCTCCATTCCCAAGAGGATCCAAACCAATCCAGATTAACCCATCCCTTATTGTTGAATACGACTGTGGAGGGAATTTTCTCCAAAGGACCCAAATCGATTGCCCATCCATTATTAAATATAGCATCAGGAGAAATGCTAATTACCGAAGCCAAATAAACAGATCCTTGATTTCTAAACTCCACCCCCCGTGGAACATCCTTTATTGATTCCAAATCAACATCCATTACATTATTAAATATAATATTAGGTGGAATATGGGTTAGATGATTTAAATCAACATGGCTTTCGGTATGGGTAACTACAATCTTATTCCCTTCTATCTTATAGGAATATTCCTTTTTTTCTAATTCCTTTATGAACGCTTCTCTAGTCATCTTTCAAATACCCCTTGTTTAATCATCGCATTTAGTAATCTGTTAGGGTCTATCCCTTCTATATTACCTTCCCAATACATCATCCATCCTCTAATTAGAGATTCCAAATTGACATTCCCCCCATTCTTAAATTCCACCCCCGGGGGAATACTCTTTAGAGATCTCAAATAGACAATCCCTTCATTTCTAAATTCCACTCCAGGGGGAAGACTCGTTATATAATCCAAAGTGATATACCCTTTATTTGTAACAACTATCTTATTTCCCTCTATCTCGTAGGAGTAACTTTTGCCTTTTAATTCAGCTATAAACTCTTCTCTAGTCATTTGTCTCGTAATTCTTCCAAAATTTTTCAAGCTCTTTGGGATTGAATTCCCCCTCCTTCGAATCATACCCACAGGTGTGACATAGATAAGGGTGTTTATCTTTCTTCTCTATCTCCCAAAAATGGTCACACTTCTCACAAGTGGTCTTTTTTCCATAAGCTTCAAAAAGGGTAATGTATTTCATCTCTTTATATATCTAGAATAAAAGAGGACTTTTTAATTATTCAATTTAATCTTTAACCCAATAGTTAATCTATGTATCATTGGTATATTGCTATCCCTTCTATAGTTTATCAAGTCCTGAATAGTAAAGCTAATTTTATTCTTCGGGAATAAAATTATTTGATTATTTCCGCTTATTATGTGGTCAATTAAATTATTAAAAGTAGGTTGAAAATAAAATTCGCTTAATATCTGAAATTTTTTAGAATTCAATTTAACCCTTGTTCTTAATGAATGTCTAATGTATTTAGAATCCTCCCCTGTTTTATAATCAGTAAATTGATATAAAATGGCATATGATAAAGAAACCTTAAATTTATCTTTTTCTTCTTTTTTAATCCCTCCGCCAATACCTATAAAATTATCAGAATTAATACTCCTAATATAGGAATAATTATATGTGTGGGTTATAAAAGCATCATATTTTGAATTAGAGTACCTAAAATTTTGTCTACTTAAATATTCGTTATTAGTTAATTCTGGTGAATACTGGATACTGTAAGTTGGATTATAATCAAACCCAAATTTTTTGTAATCAATAGAGTTGGTTCCGGATAAATTAAGGGTAAGCTGATTTCCTGTTTTAGTTGTTCCGTAAAGACCAGTGATAGTATTATCCAATGAATATTTAACCTGACTAAAAAAATATCCAGGGATTATAAAAAATAACACCATTATCATTTTCATTTTATTCTATATTTTGAGTAATCACTTGACTCCGGTTTTTCGTTTTTGAAATAAATCCATTCCAGTTCTTGGTGCACTTCCATTAGAAGCACTCATCACTGTAGCCCAGTCTGGGAATTCATCTAGTATTTCATATTCTGAATATCCCCATTTAGAATAATCTTCTGGTGCTAGAATTAAATAATCATCATCGGGGTTTTTTGTAAATTGTTTCACTGAAAAGTCAATAGTTTGTCCATCAATCATAGGAACAATATGAGCTTCTACATCTGAATCAAAATAAACTATCTTAACATCTATTGATTTTGATTTAGCCCAGTTATAAAATTCTTTTGTAAACCAAGAACAATTTGCCTTTTCTTTATCAAAAGGTTTACCTAATCTCAAATCATATTGATGAGAATATTCATCTAAGAACTGATTTGCTAAAGAATCTAAATTTTGAGATTCAAATAATTTATATGTCTTTAAATATTTCATTAAGACTATATATTAAAAAATACAGCCAAATTTACGATTCCGGTAGTTGAGGTTTGGAACCAATTGTCTAAATTGTCGTAATCTTTTTCATCTATAAAAACCTCAATTCTTTTTGGATCATTTTCAAAGACAACACCACACTTGAACCATCTATCACCTAAGTAAGATTTAATCTGAAGTAGTTCATCTTTTACATCTGAGAATTTAAAACGGTTAGTATGGTATTTTTCAGCAATTATGAAATAAGGAGTGTGCTCAGAAATTCCTATATCTTTACTTAAACCTTTATTTGAAATGGAGTAGAAAAATCCTCTATCCTGTAATTCTAAAAGTGTATCTGAAATAAAAGATTTATCTTCTTCAAATTGAATAATATTAATTTGAGATTCGTTAAAAATTTGATATGTTTTTAACTTTTTCATTTTTGTATTAGAATTTGTCTTGTCATTTTTCGGTCTGTTGTAAAAGTGTTTTTACCGATTGAGAAACCTAATGATTTTACATAACTCAATAATGTATCTGTAAAAATATCTATATCAGCAATTTTTCCTGCAAAAAGTATTTCATTAGCAATAACACTAACTGAAATTTTAGGAGTTGATTCAGCAGACATATAAGTCATAGGGCTATAACCAACTAATACAGTTATACCTGAGTCTTCGACTTCTAAAGCCATATCGCTAATGTTTTTAATTACTCCGTCACACTCTTCTATTTCTTCTAAACCATACTTTTTAATCATCCTTTCTCTATGAATGTCTTCTTCAGTAGATTCATTTGTTTTGATATCTTTTTCAACAAACTTAACTATCAATTGGTCAAATTGATAATCAATTTCTTCTCCAGACATATTTACTAATTTATCACCATCCAATTTACAATAAAGAGGGCCGGCTGAAATATGAGTAAATTCCATATTTAAAATTTCCCAACCTTCTCTATCCATATACCCGACCATTTCTAATAACTCTTGTTTTATCTCTGGATAAGTAAATTTATTAGGGCCTTTTTTAACTATATTAACAACGATACACTGATGCTCTCTACTTATAATCTCATCAGCAACTTGAACATTAAACTCTTTATCCCATAAATACATAGACATATCTGAAAGCACATCTATATGGTCTTTCATTTCATACCAATTTGATTCAAGTAATTTAGATTTTTTTCTTTTATTCATTAAATCTTTAATGAATTTTTTAATCTCATCATCATGTTCTTTTTCAGGAAGAAAAGCATAACCTCTCATTCTAGAAGACCACTTTATCTGACCGATTACTTCACCATCTTTAACAACATTATAAGTTTCTGTTTTAGCTCCTTTTTTAGAAGGTTGTTTAGTAAACTTTAATGAAGACTTGGACTCAAATAATTTATATGTTTTTAAATATCTCATCTTGTTTTTATCCATTCATCTAATAGTCTAAGAGCTTCTTCTTTTCCAAGTTGTTCTCTTTTTAAAGTTTTACCAAATTCAGATTGATAAAACTGTCCAATTTCTTTACTTTGAATACCTTTACTTAAAAAATCTTCAGTACTAATTACTGGTTCATTTTTATAAGACTTTGTTACTTTGTTAATTTTTGTAGGTGAGTCAATTTTTTTTATATTGACTTTATCATTTGTCCAAACAAAAAGTTTTTCTTTACCCCAATGAGGTGATTTCTTTAAATCTTCAATTGTTCCTAATCCTATGAGATTAAATTTGAATAAGTATTTTACCATTTCATTCAATTCATTTCTTAAATCAACATCTCCTTCACCGAAAACACTTAAATCTTTGAAAGGAGTTTCCATTATTGATGCAAGTAATAAATTACCTTGTCTTAACGATTCATAAAAAGAGTTTCCTTTATAAAACAAGTCATTTATTGGACAAACAAAACACCAACCCAAATTTGACAAATTATCAACCGTAATTTCATAGATATATTGACCATAGACACCCATATAGTCTCTGTTAAAAGCAACAGAGTCCATAAAATGAATACATTTTTTTTTATCAGGAAATCCATGTCTAACTAAACATTTATTAAATTCCTCGGATCCCCACATTTGTCTATCAATCGGTGTCCATTCGCCTTCAGCCTTTTCTTCTCTATTGAATCTGAAAAATTTAGGATTTTCAACCCAAGCCTCAAATAATTTTAAATAGTTCATATATGTTATATATAAAAAAAGAGAGGTTAAAAACCTCTCTTAATTATCTTCTGATTCTTCTGGATCTTTAAAAAATAGCCCAGAATCTTTTGATTCTAACCATTCTCTGGCTATTTCTAATCTCTTAGTTTTATCTTTAATAGATTCAACTGCCAAGTTATAAGGTTGACATTTTTCAATCATTTTTTCCCAATCTTCAACTGAATCATAATATTCTAACATGTCTTCTTTAGACATAGACTTTAATCTATCGGCCTTATCCATACTCATAACAAAATGAAAATTTGGATTTCCAACTCTATGATTAATAGCATACTCTTTTTTATTAGCACTTGACTTAACAAATTCATTGTAAGCCAAAGTCATTTGAGAAACCAATTTGTTAATTTCTCTTTTAACAATTTCAATTATCTTTTGAATTCTTTCATGAGCTTCTTTTTCATCTTCAGGAATTTGTCCTAAGATATCATCAATTTTATCATCTAAGATATATCCTATAATAATATGTTCTCTATAAATATCATTTGTTAAAAGACCGTGACGTTGACAATACCAATCAGTTTTTATTTTAACCATATGGTCATTATCAAATTGAACAATCCATCCTTCCCTCTCTGCTTCAGTTTTTGACTTTTCAATCAAATCATTCAATGTTGTATCATCCTCAAAAGGTGCAATCTTAATAGAAGCAATCTTATCTAAGTGTTCTTTGATATCAATATGTTTTCCAGTTTTATTATCTCTTAAACGAAGAAGTATAAGTTCTTCTGAAGAGTATCTTAAAACTATACGGTTATGTGGTGCTACATATTCAAAAATTGGAACAATATCACT
>Ga0181356_1000587_pt1 | contig 15786 bp, 9 predicted proteins | sample Fa13VDMM110SN_FD_130104 | JGI IMG/M metagenome (GOLD analysis project Ga0181356, IMG submission 130104) | Freshwater viral communities from Lake Michigan, USA - Fa13.VD.MM110.S.N | ecosystem: Environmental > Aquatic > Freshwater > Lake | place: USA: Michigan | collected 2013-09-24 | reverse complement strand
GTCGGAGGACTACCACTTTTGCGAAGTGTTTCGCAAACACGGGGGGAAAATCTACGCCCACCCCTTCGTGAAATTGGACCATGTTGGGACCTACGTCTACAATGGGGACATTTTGAAATCGGGCGGAAACCTAAAGTAAGGAGCAACTAAAATGACTAAGCGTAAACTGACGAAGAGCGACAAGGCGCGCAAACTGTTTAGGCAGGGCTACAGCGTTGTAGAAGTCACAAAGCAAGTCGGTATGAATTACGGCCATGCGTATAATGTTATGCGGTCGATGGTGCCCAAAACTGAAGAACCTGAGATTGGGTCTGCCCCCATGTATGTGTATGGGGTCTCGGAGTCGGAACTGGCGTCTAACCCCAACTGCCGGAACCAACAGTCGAAGGTGGAATGTTGTGGTCAACCGGAAGACAACACCGTCGAGCAGGTATTGGAAGAGCGTGGCAAGGACTACGGTGATTACGTCGGCAAGGCGTTGTTCATTCAGGGTGTGAAGTACCTCATGCGGAAAGGCCCTAGTTGGAACGCCATGGACGCTGACATGCGTGAGAGCATGGAGATGATCGCCCACAAGATGGGGCGTGTCGTGTACGGCGACCCGAACTACGTTGATAGCTGGATCGACATCGCTGGCTACGCCAAGTTGGTGGCTGATCGTCTGGAGGACAAGGTGCAGTGAAACTACCAGCGGAATTGCGGGAGGCCCTAGATAGGACGGGCCTCCCTTGGGGGATTGAAGAAGGTACAAAACACAATAAGGTGAAGCTGGCTGGACGCCTTGTGGGTATATACCCTCGCGGTAAGAGGCAGGAGGGGGAGCGCCGCTCCCTGCTCAACACCATAGCCCAAGTGCGTAATACAGCGCGGCAGATAAAGGAAGCATTATGACCGCTTGGTCCTACAGCAGCATAAAGACCTTCGAGCAGTGCCCGAAAAAGTACTTCCACCTGAAGGTAGCCAAGGACGTGAAGGACGACCCCGGCGAAGCTGCCCAGTACGGGACCGACTTCCATGAAGCTGCCGAGTTGCGCATCAAGGATGGCACACCCATCCCACCTAAGTTCAAACAGTATGCTAGCGTAGTGGAAGTGCTGGCTAACTTCCCCGGCCAGAAGCACACCGAGTTGAAGCTGGGTGTCCGCGTTACGGATAATGGCTACGAGCCTTGCAACTTCTTCGCTAAGGACGTGTGGTGGCGGGGGATCGTAGACTTGCTGATCGTGAATGGGTGGAGCGCCCACATGATCGACTACAAGACGGGCAAGAACGCCAAGTATGCGGACATGAAACAGCTTGACCTGATGGCGGGTGCCATCTTCGTGCACTTTCCCGAGGTGAAGCGTATCAAGTCTGGCTTGGCCTACGTGGTCAGCAATGAGTTCCCCAATAAGACCCACCTGATAACAGAGAAATCGCAGTACATGTCTGTGTTCGACAAGCAGCTAGATCAACTTGATGCCGCGATTGAAAGTGGTGTTTGGAACCCCAAGTCTGGCCCTTTGTGCGGGTGGTGCCCTGTGGTAAAGTGTGAACATCATCGCCCGAGGAGGTAACGATGCCTTACAAGAACAAGGCCGACCGCAAGTACGAGAACGCTGCCGAGTATCAGGCCACTCCTGAGCAGAAGAAAAACCGCGCTGCCCGCAACGCCGCGCGTCGGAAGCTCATGAAGGAAGGCAAGGTCAGTAAGGGTGACGGCAAGGATGTCGCCCACAAGGTAGCCTTCGATAAGGGTGGTAGTAACAAGCAGGGTGTGCGCGTCGAGAGCGCGTCGGCTAACCGCTCCTTCAAGCGAGATAGTAAACACAATCTGGTGTCAGAAACCAGCAAACGAGAACGGAAAAAGTGATGCAGAGCGTTGACGATAAGGTGCTACTCGTCAAAACGACCGAACCCAGAACTATAACCGACAACATCAAGAAGAGCGCGGTATATAAGCGGGATGGGGATACGTACGAAGTAGCAGTGAAGTGGGGTCTCAAGGAGACCAAGGCACTTATACAGCTTGGCGTGGCCAATCCACCCTCACCTATCAAGGGGCGGTATAAGTGGACGGGCAAGCATAAGCCGTTCGATCACCAGAAGGAGACTGCCTCCTTCCTTACCCTTAACGACAAAGCGTTCTGCTTCAACGAACAGGGTACGGGTAAAACCGCTTCGGTTATCTGGGCTGCGGACTATCTGATGAAGCTGGGCGAGATTAAGCGCGTCCTCGTCCTCTGCCCGTTATCCATCATGAAGGCCGCTTGGCAGCAGGACCTGTTCACCTTCGCTATGCACCGCTCATGCAGCGTGGCGCACGGTACGTCTAAACAGCGCGAGAAGATCATCAAGGCTGGCAACGAGTTTGTCATCCTGAACTTCGACGGGCTGGCTGTGGTGGAGGATGTCATTATCAATGGTGGCTTCGACCTGATCGTGGTGGACGAGGCTAGCGCCTACAAGAACGCGCAGACCAACCGCTGGAAGGTGCTAAACCGCATCATTGGCGCTATCAAACCACGCCTTTGGATGCTTACTGGTACGCCAGCAGCACAATCACCTCTGGACGCCTACGGCCTAGCCAAGCTGGTCAACCCCGATAACTGCCCCAAGTACTACGGCTTGTTCCGAGATCAGGTTATGTACAAGGTCACCCAGTTCAAATGGGCAGCGAAGCCTCAAGCAGAGAGCATCGTGCACAGGGTGTTGCAACCCGCCATCCGGTTCGAGAAGAAGGACTGCCTCGACCTGCCCGATGTCACCTACATGGAGCGCGAAGCCCCGCTCACCAAGATGCAGATGTCCTACTACAAGATGCTTAAGGACGAGATGCTGTTTGAGGCAGCGGGTGAGGAGGTTAGCGCGGTCAACGCTGCTACCAAGATTAACAAGCTGCTCCAGATCAGTGGCGGTGCGGTCTATTCGGACACTGGCGAGGTGATCGAGTTTGATGTCAGCAACCGCCTGACGGCTGTGTTGGAAGTGATCGAGGAGAGTAGCCATAAGGTGCTGGTCTTCGTGCCCTTCACACATACCATCCAGCTACTGCGCGATAGGTTAGAGAAAGAAGGTATCTCTTGCGACGTGATTAACGGCAAAGTGCCGGTGAACCGGCGCAGTGAGATCGTGCAGGAGTTCCAGACCCGCAAGGACCCGCATGTGCTTATCATCCAGCCACAGGCTGCATCGCACGGGCTAACGCTGACGGCAGCTAACACTGTTATCTGGTACGCACCTGTGACGAGCGTGGAGACCTACCTGCAAGCCAACGCCCGCATCAACCGTCCGGGGCAGAAGCACAACATGACCGTCGTCCACATTCGGGGTAGTGACGTAGAGGCTAAGCTATATCATATGCTGCAGCACAACATCACCAACCACGAGAAAATTATCGACCTCTACAGGCAAATCGCTACGGATGCCTCTTGACACTGTAAAATGTTAAGATATTATAGTGGGGCCTCAGGGCGAAGGAGCAATCATGACCGAGACCGAACTACCCATCAGTGATATGGTGGCAGTTTACCGGAAAATCCGGGACGCCATCGACGAGAGAGAGGAGCAGCACAAGGAAGCGGTAACTGCCCTCAAGGACCAACTCGACATCGTGACTAACAAGCTGTTGGACATCTGCAACGAGCAGAACGCTGACAGCATCAAGACCCCCAACGGTACGATCAGCCGACGTATCGACGCCCGCTACTGGACGAGCGATTGGGAAACGATGTACCGCTTCATCAAGGAACAGGACGTACCGCAACTCTTGGAGCGGCGCATCCACAATGGCAACATGAAACAGTTCCTACAAGAGAACCCCGAAGCCTTCCCGGCTGGGCTGCAGTGTGACCGCAAGTACGTTATCCAAGTCCGCAAACCGACTAACAAGTGAGGAACCAATGAGCAATCTTACCATCTTCAAACAGGCAGGTGCAGTCTCGACCGCATCGAAGCGGGAGCTTACCGGCCTCGCCAAGACACTCGCTACCACCAACACCATGCGCCGCATCGCCACCAACACCAACGGCACCTTTAAGCGTATGATTAACGGTGAGCAGATCGGCAACGCCATCCGTGGTGAGTTCAATGCCATCATCGTTGACGCGCTGCCCAAGGTCAGCCGCACGTTCTACGCTGGTAAGTACGACCCTAATGCCAAGGCCACGCTGCCTGACTGCTGGTCGAACCTCGGTGATAAGCCGGAAGCCGCTGCCGCTAACAAGCAGCACTCCAACTGCGGTGACTGCCCGAAGAACGTGAAGGGTTCCGGTGACAACGGTGGCCGCGCTTGCCGCTTCCAGCGCCGTATCGCTATCCTGATCGCGGGTGACCCGACCGGTGAAGTCTATCAGTTCAACGTGCCCGCCAAGTCGCTCTTTGGTAAGGGCAACGGCAACGTGCATCCGTTCGAGAGCTACGTGAAGTACCTTCTGGGTAACGGCGAAAGCCCTGACACGGTTGTTACCAACATCAGCTACGACCTGAACGCTGGCAGCATGGAACTGCTGTTTACCCCGATGCGCGGCATCAGCGACGAAGAGTATGCACTGGTTGTAGCAGCGCAGGCTGACCCCGAAACCAAGAAGTACGTGCAGCTTACCGTTGCTGCCACTGATGGGGCGAAGCCTGCACCTAAGCAGGAAGCACCTAAGCCTGCTCCTACCCCCGCTGTCACTCGTTCCGCCGAGCCGGATGAGGAAGAAGAAGCAGTGTTCGAGCCGGTGGCCGCGCCTGTGAAGCGTAGCGCAAAGCCTGTCGAAAAAGCCCCTGCTGTGACCGGTGACCTTGCGTCTATCGTGAACGCTTGGGGTGATGACGGGGACTAAGTATGTCGCAAGGCTACAGCCTGCGTTTGCGTGATCTTAACCGGAGGGCACCCAGCAAATTGCTGGGTGTCCGCCTCGGGCGGGTGTGTGTCAAACACGATGTTCCGGTTACGGTGGTAGCGCAGCGGATGGGGGTTACTCGTCAGACGGTATACAACTGGTTCGCGGGGACAACCAACCCACAGCCAGCGCTGATCTCCTTGATCGAAACCTATATCGCGCAGTTCGCATAGGGCATACGCCTACCGGTATTAAATCATATGCGGAGGGTAGCTTTCGCTGACTGGTACACATGACACAATTTGACCTCTTGAACGCTGTGCAGCCATCTTCGGGGTGGTTCGCCGTGCTTGGTATCAAGGGCGTCGATAATATCAGACAGTATCTCGTGGAGACCCGCGAGGAAGTAGACGAAATTGCCGCTTTGATGGTGCAACAGGAGCGGAATGTTTTCTTCGGTGTAGCGAAGTACACTGACGGATCAGGCCGGAAGAAGAGCAACGTCAAAGCCATTAAGTCTTTCTGGCTGGACATCGACTGCGGACCTACCAAGGCAGTAGTAAACCCGAAAACCAAAAGACCGGATGGTTATATCGACCAAGCTTCGGGCTTAGTCGCCCTACAGAAGTTTTGTCGGACCATCGGTCTACCTAAACCTATACTCGTCAACTCAGGACGCGGGCTGCACGTATACTGGCCGCTAACCACAGAAGTGACTCGGGAGCAGTGGGAGCCTGTCGCTGCGCGGCTGCGCGAACTCTGTGTAATCCACGACCTCTACGTTGATCCATCGGTCTTCGAGGTGTCGCGGGTGCTTCGTATACCGGGAACACTGAACTTCAAAGACCATCCGTCTAGCGCAGTATCTGTAATTCACGAAGGTAAGCCCACTAATTTCGACGATTTTGTCAACCTGCTTGGCGTCAAACAGCCCACAACCGAGCCACTGCCAGCGAAGCGCCCACTTACTGCTCTGGGCAAATCCCTACAGGATAGCATCGGTAAGAGCTTCAAGCGCATCATGACGCGCAGCGCCAAGGGGGATGGGTGTCAACAGCTTCTGGACTGCTACCAAAACCAGACGACTATACCCGAGCCTCGATGGTTCGACGCTCTCTCAGTGGCGAAGTTTTGCGATGATGCAGACAAGTCCATTCACCTACTGTCGAACCAGCATCCTGACTACGACCCCGCTAAGACGGTGCAGAAGATCGCTCACATCGAGCAACCACATAACTGTGTTACCTTTGAACGGAACAACCCCGGCGGCTGCGCCGGGTGCCCTCACTTCGGGAAAATCAAGAACCCCATCACCCTTGGGATGACAGTTCCTCGGGCCACCGTTGCAGATCGCACGATAGAGTTGCTCAACGAACGCACAGGCGAAATGGAGGTGATTACCATCCCAGAGTACCCCAAGCCGTTCTATCGCGGCAAGGAAGGCGGCATCTGGCGGGAACCCTTCAAGGACGAAGGCGACCCGGTCTTTGTCTACCAACACGACCTCTACGTAGTGAAGCGGATGCACGACCCAGTGCAGCGCGATGTTGCGGTGATCCGGCTGCACACACCCAGCGACGGTGTGAAAGAGTTTATCATCCCTAACAACAAGGTCACGGACAAGGCAGAGCTACGCAAAATCCTGTCAGGCGAAGGCGTGATGGTTGGCCCGAAGCGCTTCGACCTTATCTGTGACTATCTAATCTCCACAATCAACACCTTTCAATATGGACCAAAGGCGGAACTCATGAGACTTCAATTTGGCTGGGCCGACAACGACAGCAAGTTCATCGTAGGTGACAAGGAAGTCACCGTGGAGGGCGTGTTCTACAGCCCCCCTTCGTCAACCACTGAGCAGATTGCCGCGCACATGGGTGCCGTTGGCACCCTCGAAAAGTGGAAGGAAGTGTTCAACATCTACGGGCGTGAAGGGCTTGAGGGTAATGCGTTTGCTGCGCTTACTACCTTCGGTGCACCGCTGCTGCGCTTCTCGGGCCAGAGCGGTGCCATCATCAACGTCATCCACCCACACTCGGGCACGGGTAAGACCACCATCCTGCATATGTGCAACAGCGTCTGGGGCCACCCCAAGCATCTCTGCACGACCCCACAGGACACCGTGAACGCCAGCATCATGCGCCTCGGCGTGTACAACCACCTACCCTACACGGTGGACGAAGTTACCAACATGGCTCCGCTGGCCTTCTCCGACTTCGCCTACGCAATGGCGAACGGTAAGGGCAAGGAGCGCATGGAGGCTAGCGGCAACAAGCTGCGGGTGAACAACACACGGTGGCAGACAATCAGTCTCTGCTCCTCGAACGCATCCTTCTACGAGAAGCTCATTAAGGCGAAGGCAACGCCGGATGGCGAGATGATGCGTATGCTGGAGTATAAGATCGACTACTCCGACGTCCTTGAGGTGGACTATGCAAAGCAGATGTTCGACCACCAGTTGTTCGGCAACTATGGCCATGCGGGGGTGATCTACGCTGGCTACCTGCTCAAGAAAAAGAAGGAAGTGATCGAGACGTTCCAGCACATCCAAGCCAAGCTGGACCGCGAACTTAAGTTGACGCAGCGCGAACGGTTCTGGTCAGCAGTCATCGCAGCAAACATCACTGGTGGCCTGATCGCCAAGGAGCTTGGTCTTATCGACTGGGATATGCGGCGTATTTATAAGTGGGCTACCCAGATGCTTTTGGTCCTGCGCGAAGATGTGCAGCCGCCAGCTACCGATCTTGCGACCGTCATTGGGGATTACCTGAACCGCCACATGCAGAACATCCTCGTTGTGAACGACAACGTGGACCGGCGCACTCAGATGCCGATGCTGCCGCAGTTGGAGCCTAAAGGTGAGTTGTTGGTACGTTACGAGCCAGATACCCACCGCATGTACATCGCTGCGAAGCACTTCAAGAACGACTGCGTTGACGTGCAGATCAACTACAAGGAGACCCTGAACCAGCTTAGGAAGCAGGGCATCTTCCTCAAGCCTGAGGTGAAGCGGCTGTCAAAGGGTATGAAGGTCATCACACCGGGTGTCTACTCACTGGTGTTCGATACGTCTGTGAACGGCTTCCTCAACATTGACGGTCTCGTGGGCATCGACAGTGCGGAACAGACTGATGGTGCGGAGCAGACCAATGAGAGTGGAGGGGATTGATTACGACATCGACTGGCGGGCCTTCAAAAGAGGCAGGTCGATGTTCTTCCCCTGCCTCGACACTGGGGCAGCAAAACGGAGCGTAACGGACGTCTGCGGACGTCTGCGGATAAAGATTTTGATGAAAGTCGTGATCCACGACGGGATTAGGGGTTTACGCATCTGGCGTCAGTGAGTATCATGCTGTCTCAGGAAGTTGCTCCTTCCACGGCACCCCCCGGTGCTACTAGCCCCCCAGTTTGCACCGACTGGGGGGCTTTTTATTTAGCGGTTCGTGATTTCCTTCGCGGCTTCACGGTAGCTCTTGGCCACGCGCAAACCGCCGACGCTATCCCACTCTGCTTCCGTCCGTGTCCTGTAGGACGTGTTCAAGTCCTCGTCGAGGATAGGATCGACGGTGCCGTAGCGGATATTGTAGATAGCCTGCTTACGCTGCGCTTCGTTGAACTTGTTTAGGTTTTCATCGCTGGGTTTCAAGACAAAGGCACGACGAGTACGACTAATTTCGTCCACGACCTTCGCCTTATCCTGCTGGATTTTAATTACCGCATCTTTTGCCAAAATCTGCGCCTTCTGCAGTTCAGCTACTTCTGCATCACGGACTCCGAGGAACTGAGCAGCTAGCTTGCCCCACGTGTAGTACTCAGCGTCAAATTTCTTGGTGTCGTAGTTCTTGGTCAGCAAGTCGCCCTTACGGGTGGTGTACCCTTCTTCTCCCAGACGAACAGCGACTTGGGCTGCACGAGGAATACCATAGGGCGTAAGCTTCTCCATCGCCTTCCGTTCTTGCCCCTGCTGCCAAAGGTCGAGTCCATCTGCGATCTGTAGCGTAACGCCGCCAATTGCACCGAAGCCAGTGTCGAACATGAACTTGGTGACTTTATCCCTGATAGAGCCGGTTGACTCCACATCCCGCATAAACATGTTGTCCGCAGACAGCGGCGACTGCATGTTCAACCCGGTAACCGCCGAGAGAATGCCCATCTCTGCAGCGCGCTGCGCCATGTCTGCCATTTCTGGGCTAAGGTTAAGCGACTTTGCAATCGTGCTGTCAGTGCCAAACAGATGCGGCAGCAGCCATGTACGAACCCAGAGGTCCGTACTACGATGCGACAGTGGGTTGCTGTCGCCCATCAAGCCTTCTTCCGGCTCTTCCTCATCCCGCATTTCTTCCCGGATTGTGTCGATCATGCCACAGATAGCGGAGTAGAACGGCATACCTGTAGCACCTGCCACGATACCGAGCATACTCATCATACCCGTGAACATGATGGTGGCGTTCTTGCGCCCCTGCTCTGAAGGCACCAGCCGCACCATGTCGAAGAAGTTCCGTGAGATAATCGACAGGTAGGACATCGGGAAGGACATGAACTGGAACATCACCGAGGCAAGCGGACCCCGCATGGCAAGCGGTTTGCTGCTCTTAGTGTAAACAAACATAGCTTCACGTGTTAGCGCTGCCGCTTTTACAGCAGCCCGTTCTTTTGCTACCGCAGCGCTAAACCCTTGTTTACGTAGCTTTTTAAACTCAAGCTCCATGGCCGACATAAACATAGCTTCACGAGTCATACGCTCCATGTGGTGCATGGAACCGGTCATGAAGTTATGGAAGAAGGTTGCACCTTCGACCATCTGCGCAACGCCGGGAGCATAGCGATCTTTAGCGCGGCTTGGGGCTTCGGTACCTTTAACTGTATCCATAGCGAACGTCTCACCAAACAAGTTGAGACTATCGTTCCCGTAGCTCCACCCAAACTTCAGAGCGTCCTTTAGCTCTTCGTCCTTCATATTATTAACGTAGCCGCTGTCGTTGATAGACGGCTGTGACCGCATCACAAAGCGCATGAACGCGTTGGGATTGTTCGGGTCTTTCATAGGTACACCGAGCATCTTGTGCAGGCTTGTCATATATCGGAACATCTGCCCGAATGCGCCCGTTCCATATTCACGCATCATTATAGGCAAACCGACCATTCCCAACTGCGCGGACTGGAATAGCGCGGTAGACGACTGCGTCATTAGATACACATAGGCAAATGTGTTTGCCTTGGGTGCAAGCCAGTCTGCAAGTTTCATGAAGGCGTTGTTGGAGGTATCAGTCTCAAGTTCTTGCCGAGCCATCTCTGCCATAGTGTCGATATAGGGCAGCATACGCAGCCCATCAGGATCACCTTCGATAAGAGAGTAGGACGCATCGACTGCGTTACGGATACCTGACCCATACTCAAGGCGCGCAAGCTGGCTAGCAGCAGAACGCTGGTGAGTTAGGAACGCACGAATGGCATCAGCTTGAAACCCGGTGCGACCCTTACGGTGAATGAACTCACGTGATTGCGCACCCTGCGGCAGCGACTGCACGTAAAGCTGGAAGATTTCGTTCTCAAGGACCTTAGCGTCACCCTTCAACGAGTTGGCATCGAGCGCTTCGTAGACACCCTTGAGCATCTTCGTTGGATCGTTGACAAGCTCCTTCTTGAGATCATCGAGCTTCTTACCAGATGTGATCTCGCCAGTCTCAACCATCTGCCTGTACGTACCCCGGTAGCCATTAGCCACCATGTCTTTGTACCGACCGCGCAGAGCTTGCTTAAGCTGCCGCTCAGTCTCAAACAGGTAGTACTCTGCGTTTACGCCAGTACCCGTACGCATCCAGAACTCACCGAAGCGCATAAGCGGGAAGTACACACCGACCTGACGTGCGGCAGCAAACATGGCGTCGATACGCTTAGTGGCTTCCGCCTTGCGCGCCATGGACATGCCAGAGTTTTCGATGTTCGCTATAATCGCGTTGTAGCGTCGGTTGAACGTAGCCATGTAGGCATCAGCGGCCATCTTAAAGATAACCTTACCTCTACCGCCTCCATTTTCTGGTAGGTCTAGCGCATCCCACTGCGGGTAATACATCTTGGCAATCCGCTGTCGGTTCTCAATTCGACGCAGCTTTGCCACCTCACCTAGCTTCGGGTCGTTCCAGATAATTTGAAGCTTCGGGTCGTTGCGGAGGAACGCCTCAAGGGTCGGGTACTTAGCAAAGTTGATGTCGTGCAGGGTGGCTACGTTAGCTAGGTCGGTTACAAGATCAGACCCAGCCGAAAAGGCTTTATCGAAATTCGACCACTCCTGCACCTGTTTCATAATCGTTGTCAGGGCACGGTTTTCTGCTGAGCGCATATTCTGGATGGCATCAACCACGCGCTGCAGTGATGTGCCTAGCGCCTTCGACATACGGGCTGCGGAGCGAACTACACCAGCGTCAGAGCGAACTTGGAGCAGCCCTCGAACTACCTTGTCATAGCCAGCGATGGCCATGTCCTTGGTGAAGTCCATGATCCATTCAGGAGTTTCAACGATCTTGGCTAGGGTAGACCCTTCTTCCGCAAGGCTACCCGGATTGCGTGAACGCGCGATCTGATACTGCAGTTTACGAGCGTCCTTCTCAGCCCGCGCCTGCTTACGCGCCGCTCTTTCCTCAGGGCTAAGCCTAGCAGCATTAGCTTCGAAGGGGTTAATCCCCAGCACGGTCTGAGCGTATTTATCCTTAAACCCATCTAGGGCGTCCATCAGTTCCTGCGGAGATTTACGCTTACCTTCGATAGCGCTGACGAGCAGGTTGAAGTTTTGTTCACTGATCTGCGGGCCTTCTGGATCGTGGTAAGCCCCATACACCTCATCCAAAACATCGTCGTAAGTCGGCGTTTTGGCCTCATCCATTGGGTTTACATCGAGGTCTTTCAGGGTAGCGTCGATGAAACGCGTGAAGGTCTCAGTCGGCAGGTAGCGCTCTGCGCGCACCGTCTTGTAGAAACTACGCAGCGCTGCTCCGAGGCGGGCAAAGAACTTGTCCACCACCGTCAGAGGCTTTTCGTTCGACACTGCCCAACGGGAAGTCTGGTCAGCGTACCACTCAGAGAAGGACTTCCAGTAAGCGGTCAGCTTGCTTGCAGGGATGTCTTCGCCAACCTTAACATTGCGACCTGTTACACGGGCACGTAGCGCAAGCACGAGTTCACGGGCAGACTTTTTGCTCTGGGCTTCCAGCCATGTTGCGTGTGCTTCGCGCAGCGCTTTCTTTTCCGCAGCGGAGGCGTTGGCAAATACCTCCTTCTCATGCACATGGCCCATTTCATGGGCCAATAGCTCTAGCACCTTCGAGGTGCTGCTGTCTTGGGTGTAGGCAATGTAGTACTCACCCGGACCGATCTTACGCGCAGAGCCTGCTTCGTTGGCATCCAATGCTGCCGAACCTACAGCCCTAGTGTTACCAGTAAATTTGTCTTTATCCGCAGCGGCGTCTTCGATGGTGGTGACGTACAGTTTGACTCCGGGGAGGAGCATCCGCTTCCACCCAGCGATTACACCCGCTACATTTTCAGGTACGTTAGCAGACACAGCGAGGCCGTCCGCGCCGTATTTAACGAACGGATCGGATGCGTCCTTGACGGCGTCTGCAGCTTCAGCCTGCTCCTTCGCTTGCTTCAACATAGCAAGCTGCTCTTCGGTGAACATAGTGCCGGTGAAGGACTCGATGTCCACACGGGCGCGTGTAGAACCGTTGAACGGTATATACACAGGCTTGCCAGTTAGTACGCTGTAACCACGGATAAGCCCAATAGCTCCATCACGGAAAGCTACGATGCCGCCGAGATCATTCGCATGGTTCTGCGCCATAGCTTCAGCCGCAGCTTCTTCCTGCCGGGCAAGCTCAGCATCTTCGGGAGTAGGCGCTTCTTCAACTACAGGTTCAGCTTCTACCGCTTCTCGGATGCGCTCCTCGACGTCTTCACGTTGATTATCACGCTGATTGTTCAAAGCTTCTTCGAGGGCGGATGTGCCCGCATCAAACCGATCTTCCTTGTTGGAACCCGCGTCATTGATGCTATCGTTGATTTCGACAACATCGTCCGCGTCGATCAGCCCTTCCCGTTTGAAACGGGTAATAAGACTGCGCAGTTCCTTCATTGTCTCGGTAGAGCCGATTTCGTCAACGGCATCGTCGTATTTAGCATCATGCTCCTGCATGAGCGGATGCTCGTCGTAGTCGATCTCTTCGTCTTCCTGCTCTGCGTCTTCCTGCTCTTCTTCGGTAGTTTCAGAATATTCAATGTCCCGCTCGACAGCCTCCTGCTCCTGCTCTTCGGCAGCAGCAAGTTCTTCTTCGGTTACCGCTCCCTCAACAGGTGCAGGTTGTGTTGGGTTCTGGATATAGTCCGGTACGGGTAGACCAAAATAGTTAGCCCCAAACAGGACACCCTCACGGTATGCAGCCGCCCTATCAGGGAAACTGGCTTCAAACTCTTCCTTGGTGTCTACCTTAGTCCTTCCGTAAGGGCTAATAGCGACGAACCCGTTTTGGAATACAAGCCTTGAGAACGCATCGGAAGGATACCGCCTGTCACTCTCTTCTCTACTTGCACGTCTAGCATTCAATAAATTTTGAAGGTAATCCTGCGCAGCTTCAGGCGCAGCCCCTTCGGTTACTGGCGCAGGTTCAGCCGTCGTTTCTTCAATCGGTGTAGGTGTCGGAGCACGGGTAGCTGGAGCCTTACCGAGAATACCACGCTGAATGACGTTCCCGTTGGCGTCCACGATGGCGGGACGCGTAATTTGGAGGGGAGGGTTTTTACCTTCGTAGTCGTAGAACTGGTCAATCGTAACCTCACGCAACGGCGTAGCCATATCGCCTTGGAGTTCTCGCCTCCAACCAATAATCATGTCACGACCGGGGAGAGCAAGCAGCGTACCGTCTGGAGCCGGCACTACCGACATGGTCATGTTAGCGCCCTGCGTGGGTATATCCCGCACCGTGGACGCCTTAAGCTGATCCATAGCTTCGGGCGTTGGCTTCTCCACGATAGCTTGGTAGTCTTGCAGAAGCAGAGTGTAGGCTTCCGGTAGGGGTGCTTCAACCGGTGCAGGTTCAGCCACCGCTTCTTCAACGGGCGTAGGTGTAGGCGTAGGTTCAACTACCGCTTCTTCAACGGGCGCAGGTGTAGGTGCACGGGTTATAACAAACGGCTTAGGTTTAGGTTTAGGTGCGGGCGCAGACTCAGCTTCTGCAGCGGGAGCTTCCGGCGCAGCTTCAGGTGCAACGGGCGTAGGTTCAACTACCGCTTCTTCAACGGGCGCAGGTGTAGGTGCACGGGTTATAACAAACGGCTTAGGTTTAGGTTTAGGTGCGGGAGCAGGCGCAGGCGCTTCAATAATGCCAGTATCGCGCGCTGCCGTCTCAGCCAGTGAGGGAATAGGAGCGCCTGTAGGAGCAGCAGCTTGCTTAATGGCGTCAGCAACAGGGGCTACCGCAGTTTTGTCAACCGAAGGAGCCACAGGCGCAGCGGTGGGGGGAGTAACCCCTGCGCGCTCACGCTGCTTAAGGATGTTGTCGATAGCATCAATCGGGGCAATGCTAGGGTCAGCGGCAATAAGCTGCGCTGCTTCAAGGCGCACTTCTGGGGGGAGTTTCTTAATCCCATAGGTCTCGTTGATGTCGTCCGCATACTCCGCAAAGTCGGCGTCGATACCAGAGAGGGCAGCAGTTACACGATCTTCAGTAACAGTCTGAAGCTGGTTGCGCGAGACTTCGATGGTGGGGGCTGTGCCATCCATCTGCCCAGCAGGCGCTTCGCGCTGTGTGGCTCCGGTTATACCTTCAGGTACAGCAAACTGTGGGCCAAGGGTCGAGGCAATGGAGCCAACATCGTCAGTCTCAGCAGCACCCGTTTGTTGAGCAATTAGACTAGGCAGTATCCGAGCGGCTTTTGCACCAGCTTCCTTTTGCGTCAGGCCCTGTCGGCGGTACTGCTTAATGAGCGCATTTTCCAGCGCAACGAGGTTTTCTTCTGACTGGTCTGCAGCGGTCAGCTTGGCCTGACGCCCGACTTCCGCTTTGACCCGAGTATCGCCGCGCTCACGGAGTGACTTACCTACTGCACCAACGGCTTCACCGGTACCACGGAAGCCCGCACCCATACCGCCACCAGCCACCAATCCTGCTAGTCCTTGGTCAAGAGCTTCTAGGGCATCTGCACCTTTATTTGTGCCAATCCGGCTACCAAGGTACTCAAGGGTGTTCTGCACAAGCTCAGTGCCGCCCTCTGCGCCAGCGGCTTTTAGGATTCGAATAAGTGCGTTCTTACCCGCAGTGCCAACGATTTCTCCCAGACCGAACTGATCTAGGAACGCGGACACCATACCTACGGGGATACCTATAGCAGCATCAATGCCACTGACATCCTGCCGGTCATTGGCTTCCGCCCGTCCACGCGCTACTTGCCCAGCAGTACCCAAGGTGGACAACGCAAGACCCAAAGGCGACATACGCCCAGCGATCATCTGAGGAAGGCTCTGCGCACCTTGTTCTAGGATAAACGGCAGTACCTTGAGTGGGTTATCCTTGACGGCTTCCCACGTAGTTTCGCCTGCAATCCCCGTAGCTGCATCCTTGGCAAAGCGCCGTGCCTCGGCTTGGTACTGTTTCTTAAGGACGGGGTCGCTTTCGATGACAGCTTCAATGTCCTTGATACCCGACCGCACACTAAGCTCACCCCGAGAGAATAGATCACCGAGGCGGTCAAAGAACCCAGTCTGGGTCTTGAGACCCTCAAGCTGCGCCCGCTGCATACTTTCTTGTTGATACGCGCGGTACGCACGATCCTGCTCAACCGCAGCTTTGCGGTCGGTAAGGTAGTCCAGTGGCGTGGGGGCGGCACCGGGGTCTTTGAGTGGGGTAGACTCCAACGTGCCAGCCACCGGCTGCATAGTAGGTTGTACGCGCGTAGGTGCGGGCGCAACGGGTGCAGGTTGCGCGGCGGTGGG
>Ga0181356_1000586_pt1 | contig 15789 bp, 19 predicted proteins | sample Fa13VDMM110SN_FD_130104 | JGI IMG/M metagenome (GOLD analysis project Ga0181356, IMG submission 130104) | Freshwater viral communities from Lake Michigan, USA - Fa13.VD.MM110.S.N | ecosystem: Environmental > Aquatic > Freshwater > Lake | place: USA: Michigan | collected 2013-09-24 | reverse complement strand
TGAGTTCCAAACACGAATATCACTGTTCAGCGCAGTGATTTCAGCGTTCTTCTTTGCTATCTGAGTATTCAGTAAGTTGGCCGCTTCCATATGAGTTTCAATTGCGGCTAGTTCAGCATTAAGTTTATCTACCGCTTCAGTGAGTTCCCTTTGTTGAGACTGACGATGATCAATACGTTGAGTCTTAAACTCATCATCAATACCTTGCTTACAAGTCGGACAATTGTCATGCTCATGAAAGAAGGCAATTTCTTTTTTCAAAGAATTAATTCGACTACTAATTTTTGAATCAATATCATTAAGCTTTAACCGCTTCGATGAGAGCTTCTTTAGATCGGGCATTTCTTCAAGCATGTGAGCAACGATATCAGATACCTCACTTGCTGAAGCTTCGGCCAGAGTGATACTCGACTTGAGTTCTTCAATTAGTTTGTTTTTAGACTCAATCATCTCATCGTTGTTCGAACGAAGAGCTTTGATATGCTTTTGTGTTAACTCAATCTTTTGATCGATTAAGTCAAGCTTATACTCGTTATCTCGAATATCGGTTTTATTTTGGTTCGACTTTTCTTTCAGCAGATTATTCATCACAGAAAAGATCTGAATATCGAGTAGGTCTTCAATCACTTGTCTACGTTCACCGGCTGGCAACTGCATAAATGGAACATAGTTTGAACTGCCAAGCACAACGATTTGCTTAAACGACTTATAGTTCATTTTCAGGATTGTCTTTTCAAACATATCCTGGTACTCTTTGACTTCAGCGTTTTGATTAAACATTACACCGTTCTGATAAATTTCAAACAGTGTTGGCTTGATTCCACGACGAACAAGGTATTCTTTCTTCCCTACTGAAAACTCGACTTCAACGAGAAGATTCTTTTGAGTAATGCTATTCATCAGCTGCGGCTTATTGATGTTACGGAATGGCTTACCATAAAGAACAAAAGTAAGAGCTTCAATTAGTGTTGACTTTCCAGCACCGTTTGAGCCCATGATAAGCGTAGTCTTATGACTATTGAGGTCGAGCTCAGTAAACTGATTACCAGTACTGAGCAGGTTCATGTATCTAAGTTTTTTAAAGTAAATCATTAGCCTGCGTTATACCCATTACTATGGCCACGTTCATATCCAACATCATAAGCAGCCTGAAGCCACTTAACAACTAAGTCATATTTTGTTTGGTACGGTCGTGCATCGTTCTCGACGAGATCTTCATATAGTCTTTCGCAACGAAGAGAATAGACTTCTGATTCGTTTAGCCATTCTTCGAATGTCATATGTTTACTCCAAATTTGAAGCTTCGTGGTAAAGGTTCTTAAGGAATACATTAAGCCGTCTGGTGTCAATACCAGTGACTTGTTCAGCATACTTGGTGAGTACTGTTAGAGTATCCTCGACTCCCTCAGCGATGTCTGAGTCATCTTCTAGGTCTAGATTAAGATGATCATCAACAATCTGTAAGTCAACCACACCAATCTTTTCAATATTAGAAATAAATTGGTCGAACCAGTAAGGATTGTTTTTTGTATGTACTACTACCTTTATTATACCATTCTTAAAATTATGTACATCTTTATTCATCACCTCATCGTAATCGTTTGACGAGTCATCATAATGAATCTTATGAAACATTTTAAATGGATTTTCAACGAAAGTAAGTTCACGTGTTTCAGTATCAAGGATATGAAAGCCTTTCGTATCATTCCAATCAGACCATGTAAGTTCGTACGGCGTACCAACGTAAGTAATATTTCCGCGTGATGAACGAGTATGAAAGTGGCCAGAGTAAACATCATCAAATTTACTAAAGAGTTCAATGGAAAGACCGTGATCGCATACTGAACCACGATACATCTCAAAACCAGCAATTTCAAAGTGGCCAAGTATGATCTGAGTTGAAGTCGTATTCATGAACTCGACTACTCGGTCATAGTTTTCTGGACAGATCCAAGGGATCATGCCAATTTTAAGTCCATCAAAATCTACTTCAGCTGGCTCCATGTAAGTAGTGATGTTATCATATTCGCCAAGTAGAAGATTAATCGAGTTGACTTCGTTCGTGCTCTTATAAAACGTATCGTGATTACCAGGAAATACATGGAAGTCAATGCCGTATTCTTTAAGTTGATCAAAGAGATATGACCGACTTCTATGCAGTGACATAAAGTTAATGTATTTGCGGCGATCAAAAAGATCTCCAAGCTGAATGATTGTGTTTACGCCATTCTCTTTTAAATAAGGAAAGAAGAACTCCATGTAAAACTTTTGCATATGATCATGGAACGCAGCTGAGTCACCTCGTGCGCCAATATGAGTATCACCCAGTAAAGCTATTTTCATCGAAAATTCTTTTTTGTCAACTCAGCAATCTTCTTTCGATTAAAATCACTAATGACTACGTCACAGCGATCGCGAATCATTGTAAGAGTTTGAACATAATTTTCACGAATATGTAAAGGATTGCTCTTATCCTGAGCAGATTCAATCATTTGTTCAACTGCAACTGGCAATGGTCTACTCATTATCTTCTCCCATAAACTTTTCTACGCCACTCTTTGGTTTTTCCTTGACTGGCTTTGGCTTTTCAAACTTATTGATCAGGTTGGCACTCTTGTCTGTATCGAGCTGCGCGTACACTACGCTAAAGTGGCCAGCATCTTCTGAGCCCATATTTACCAACGTATTATTTATTGACGAATTGACAAGTGCTTTATGCTTAATGTAAGACTGCTTTTGTTCTTTTTGTATTCGACGAAGGAATGCATAGAATATGATCTGTGTAAAGTAAGCGAAAGGATTCGTTGATTTATCTGGATTAAAGTTGTGTATGTACATCAAGCAGTTTTCAATGCCGTCGCTAATCATTTCATCTTTAAATGAGTAACTAGCAAAGTTTGGCTTAGTCGCAAGCTTCTGTGCAATGAGAAAAATACACTTGCCAATATAGTCACTAATCCTTGGCAGTTCATTTCCAGTTAGGCCATTTTGTTTTGCTTCATTGAGTGCATTAATGTAATGAAGCATTTCACCGTATAGACGCTTATTGTCAACATAATGTTGACTGCTTTTCTTTTTCATATTATAACCTCAATGTAATTTCTTTTTATCGTAAACTTTATTATATAAATTTGATAGATCTACAACGTCTGAGTCATCATCCATTTCGTCGTCATTTTCAATCGTCTGAAACTCTTTATAAAATTCAATCGTCTCAGGCTTTGGCTCTAGAGCCATTATAACAAACTTGCGATTAAATGTAAATACCGTTTTATTGCACCACGACATATATGAAACAAATTTTAATCCGAAGTTTCCGTCTTTATCGAAGTCAAAAGATATGTTCACTGGTTCTTCGATATTAAAGTAATGGTCATTTATTGATTCAACTAATCCCATTATAGATTCACCGGTAACAAGCTTTAGGCAGATGTATTTAGCTTCTGAGTCCATATTACATTCCTTATAGTTGAATTACAATAATGTCGTAGTCAAATTTGTCGGCATCATACATCTTTACTCTTTCCTTAAAATGTTGAAGAGCATAGTTTTCGTATGACTTGTAAGATAAGTCATCAACGATATCCCAGAGGTATGCAGTTTCCTTTTGTTTATGTAGACGAAGCATACGTCCAATCGACTGAGGTACTTTTGTTTTTGACTTCTGTGGTGCTGCAGCAATCATATGGTGCAGTTTCTTAATTGAAGTTCCGGTACTCGTAGTACCGAGTGATGCTACGAGTATAGCATTTTCTTCATCTTCGATCGCTTTACGAATTCGTTCACGGTCTTTTACTCCACCGTCAATATAAAATACATTATTCGGTGATGATTCTTCAAGTACTCGATTAAGCTCGTTACCATGATCGCGTAGTCGAAAAAAGACTAACTTATTGCCATCAAGCTTAAGTGTAAGCTTTTTGATATAGTTCATTCTATTTTGATCTGTGGTAATCAAATCGATTTCAGACGCGTAGTATTTTGCAGCTCGCTGTGCTGGACCAAACGCTTTCGTAATATCGTCTCGCTTCTTCTTATTTGCCTTACATACTTCTTCTGGATACTTAAGAACAATGCATTTAATTTTAAGTTTTGATACGTAACCTTGATCCATGAGTTCCTTTGTAGTAACAGCTTGATAACGAGGACCAAATAAACCTTCAATCGTAGTTTCATTCAAAGGATTACCATCAAGTGTACCAGTCGTGCCAAAACGATATGTACAATTTACCAGTGAACTTAATATGTCAACCAGTGATTTTGCTTTTGCGCCGTGAGCTTCATCACCAACGACCATGCCAAACTGTTGATACCATTGCTTTGGCATTTTAGTTTTGCCATTATTCAGTGACTGCCAGGTCGTAATTACCATTTCAGCATCGATATCGCAGTCTTTAGATAATCCACCAATGCTTGTATGGATCTTTCCTTTATAACCGTACTCACGAAAGTCTGATTCCATCTGAGTCACAAGACCGATCGTAGGAACAATGATAAGCTTTTTATGCTGCTTATACCAACGAGACAAAACGTAGATCATAAATGACTTGCCAGATGAAGTCGGGCTAATCAGTGTTCTTTTACCAGAGATTAAGCATTTAGCAATAGAGTCAATCTGATATTCACGGGTCTCGTATTCTTCTGGAATATTTAGAGTCGATATAAAGTCTTTTACATCTTCATTGGTGATTTTAGTGTAAAGGAATTCATTATCAAAGTCGAGTGTATAATCTCGAGAATCGGCAAAGTGTTTGACTCTCTTTGCTAGGCCAGCATAAACATAGCCTGTCATCATGTTCATGAGACGTATCTTTCCGTCCCACATTTTTGACTTATACTTTGGGTGAAACTTATAGTTGTCTGCAAAGAAAGTAAGCGTGTCTGATAGTTCCATCAAAATAGATGGTTCTGCCACAACCTTCATGTGAACAGCGTTAATATATTTTAAATGTATGTCAGCCATTACGCTCCAACTTGGAATTTGCTCCAGTCGAGCGCCGCCCGAATATTAAAGTTTCTATCACGCAGTGTTCTGATAATAGATTCAAGGAGGTCGATTTTTTCGTTTTGGACGGCGATCTTAAGAGTAAGATGAATGATATCTTTATCAGCCTCCAGATATTTATCTACATCTCCACGAACAATTCTACCGATTGACGGAAGCTTCCATCCTTTATCAATTTGCTCAGGTGTAGGACCTTGAGTATAGAACTCGAACTTTTCAAGCTTTAATTGCTTAAACTCAGACTCGTACTTTTTCAATGCAAGTTTTTCATTGATAAAAATTTTGTAATATTTGTTGTGAAGAACACTAATCTTCAGTGCTTCATCACCCAGCTCTTGGCGATCAATTTTTGAATCACCGTCCCATAAAACAAAGATATCATCGATCTTCACTTCTTGATCCTGCTAATTTTCTTTGCACGAGTCTTTGCTTGCTGAAGGTGAACTGGATGAGCACGATTCAAATAAATGATTCCATCAAGATGATCAAGTTCATGCAGAAATACTCGAGCAGTCATACCGTCAAACTTACATGTAACAACATTGCCATTCGGTTCAGTATATCGAACTTTAATTCTACGAGGATGTTTAATCTTTACATACAAGTTTGGAAACGATAGACAACTTTCTTCAAGATATACTGTATCTGCTGAAGTGTCGACAAGAATTGGATTAAAACAAACGATGATCTTCTCAGCCTTAATTGCAAAGGCTCGATAAGGAAGACCAAGTTGATTTGCAGAGATCCCAAAACCATTATACTTAATTACGGCTTGTGCTAAAGTATGAGCAAGCTCGATTGGATCAGTTTGAAGATTTTCAAAATCAAATTTGTTAAGTTGACTTTTTAAGATTGGGTCAACACAAGGAACGAGTTCGGGTATGTTCATATGTCACTCCGTCATGTACTAGCTAATATAGTACAATACCATAATAAAAGAAATAAGTAAACCGTTAAGGCTCGATCTTATCGTAATAAAATCTATCGAAGTTAAATGATGCTTGAGCTGTAATGTATTGAACTTCAGTTAACGTAGAAGAGAATTCAATTTGTGATAATGCAAGCGGAAATATTTGCTCAAATCTTACGTTAAAAATTGTCTTATATGCGCTATTTAATATCATAATTGACGCGTCTGAGAATTTGCGATTGTAAGGACGATCAAAACCGTCTGGTTGACCTAAGCCTGTCATCCAGTTGTAAACTTCGAGATAATCTGCTAAATTTTCACCAACCATGAAAGTGATGACAAGTGGCGATCCGTAAGAAAAGTTAGCTGGTTCTTGCATCATAATGAATGGAGTTGCAACTTGAAATGTTCCAAGATTAACTCCTGGAAGTAATACAGATTGACATCTCATTTCAAGATTTGTTGCGCCAGAAATCTTTATTTTATAACTTAGCGCGGATAAATTATTTTGATCAGTCATCATCTTTCCTATTTACATAATTTTGTTGACAGTGTATAATGTATTTATTGGAAAACATATATTAACTAAATAAGGATTATAAAATATGAAGATTTCTACATTAAACGATTGTAAGAATTCTGTACAGTCAAGCCGTATTAAAATCAAGTACGCTTCTGATGGAAAATTAAGTAAGAAATTATCAAACGAAAAGAATACTAAGCCAGAATAAAAAAATAACTCCGGAAGTTTCCCTCCGGAGTTATTCTTATTAGATATAGAGTTTAAACTCTAAAGTTTAGATTACATCAAGTTCGAAACAAGAAGTCTACGATAGTAGACGTTCGAATCCTGAGTGATTGCACCAACACCAGCAGTGCCACCTTCAGCGAATGGGTTAGCAACCATTCCGTAACGAGTCTTGAAACCAATCTTTGGTTGGAATGTGTTAGGATCAACAGCACGAACCATTTGAAGTGGAACATATGGGCAGTAGAAGAGACCAGCGTCGAATGCGCTAGCACCCTTGTAACCTACGACCATGTAGTTCGAACCAGCATATGGATCGATGTAAACACGAAGGCGACCGTTAAGAACACCAGCAAAAGTGTTGCCTGTGTCGTCTACTTGAAGGTTGTTGCTGTTAAGAGCAGGAGCGTAATCAAGAACACCAGCCATCTGAAGTGCCGAAGCAACGTCTGACGAGCAGATAATGATATTACCCTTACCACGTCTGGTTGCCTTAGCGATTGCGTTAGCTTCGCGCTCAACCTGGAACATAAGACCCTTGAACTTTTCAACTGACCAACGACCGTTTGAATCGGTGTCAAGATCGAAGATACCCTGAGTTGTTGTACCTTCAGAAGCACCACGTACAGCTGTTACGATAAGAGTACGGATAACTTCGCGGTTGATTTCAGCAAGAATTTCCGAAGAAAGAATGTTGCTAAGTTCTGTTTCAGCATCAAGACCGTGAATTGCCTTAAGATCCTGAGCGAGTTCAAGCGAATATTCAGCCTTAAGTGCACGGCTCTTTGCAGTAACCGAAACCTTTTCAATGCTGAACGCCATTTCTGGGAAAAGCGTAGTGTTTGACGAACCAAGACCTTCAGCAACAGTTGTTGCAAGTCCACCAGCGAAGTTGTATGTACCACCGCCAGCGTTGTTTGCTGTGCCGATAGCTGAGTTGGTTATGTTACTAGCAGCACCACCAGCAGCAGTTGCTGAAGCGTAGCCTGCATCAGTTGCAGCAGTATTCGAACCACCACGTGACGAGAAACCAGTGTTTACTTCGTTGTAGAAAGTTTCTGTACCTTCTTGGTTTGCGTAACGTGCACGCATTGCGAAGATAAGGCCGGTTGGACCGGTCATTGGCTGAACGCCGCAAACGTCGTAAGCAATAAGGTTAGGCATTGCACGGCGAACAAGTGAGATAAGAACTGGATCGAATGTATCGACGTTGCCAGTACCAGCACTTGATGTGCCCATTGAGTTGACAGGTGAAGCTTCTCCAAGGAAGCTACCATGCATTGATGCACGTGCTTCGCGAGTTGCTGCTTCGGTGTTTTCTAGAAGCTGAGCAGTAACTGCTCTCTTGTGCACGTCCTTGATTGGTACAAGATCTTCGTGTTCAAGAATAGGCTTCCACTTATTTTGAATTTCTTCAGATAGATAAGACATTTGTTTCTTCTCCTTGGTATTAATATGTTAAGTCTTTTGACTTAATATTATTTATTATTTTACAGATTTAGAAATTGCTTGAGCATATGCTCGCATTTCTGGCGTAGTAAATCCAGTAGTAGCGCTTTCTTCATCTACTGTACCATCAATTACTTCAGTGATTAGACCGGTTGTTTTTGATAATGTACCAAAATAACGCTCCTTGAGAATAGAAACCTTTCTCTTAAAGTTATCTGGATTTGTGTACTCGAGACCTTCGGCAAGGGTTGAAAGTTTATCAACCTGTGTTTCTGCAAGGTCTTCCGAAAGATCTTCAATAATTTGAGACTTCGTGAATTCTTTGTTGACTGATTCAAGATGAATCTTTTCATCAAGAACCATATTAAGCTTTTCACTAAGTTCTTCAACTTGTTCCTTAAGATCTGCAACGATGTCGAGTTTTGATTCAGGGATTGTGATGTAATGCTCTGTGAATACATTATGTAGGCTATCCATGAAGTCTTCAGCGATCTGAACACGAATGCCAGATTCAACTGCGATTTCATTTTCAGTCATCCACTTTTCGATAACATAATCAAGATACTGATCAAGCTTATCTGTTACTGATTCAAAGATTTCATTTGCTTGCTCTTGAAGCTTTTCGTTATATTCTTCTTCAAGTGCTTCAACTGCTTCTTCGAACTGCTCTTCAAGTCTTGCTTCAACTAATGATGCACGAGTATTGACGGCTGCTTCAAAAACAACCTGAGTCTTTTCTTTAAGTTCTTCAGTAAGATCGTCGCCAATGAAAAGATTATCAAGATCTTCCTTCCAAGCGCCGGTTCCGACTGCAGCAGAAGGCTTCATTGCAACTGTAGCTGCATTGTTCTGCGAGTTATCAACTGCGCCTGGAGCTTGTCCTGGGCCATACTGTGCTTGAACCTGATTGAAAAGATCTGAAAGATCTTCTTTACCAAGCTGAGCAAGAAGCTGAACAAAGGTATCAAGTGTTTGCGCCTTGGTTTCGCCGGGTGCACCACCTGGCTTAAGTGTATCAATTGCTGCTTCGTTCATATCTTCCTCTTCTGTATACTCTGAGTTAAGTTCTTCCAACTGCTCTTCTGTAAGATCACCTGATTCTAGAAGCTCATTAATCAAATCATCTGCTTCTTTTTCAGTTAAAGTATCAAGTCGAGCTTTGAGTTCTTCTAGATTTAATTCCATTTTTTATCTCCGAATGTTATTTAATTTATTTATAAACGTGAAATATTTGAAAGTTTTTGTAGATAAGTTTCAAACATTGCTACTCTACGTTCAGCAAGTTCTTTCTTACGAACTGCTTCATCAATTTCTTTTTTTGACTCTTCAGCGATTTGAATGGCTTTCCAACCTAGACGATCGTCATACACCCAATCCATTGATTCCATAACGCCATTCACCCAAGCATCAGGAGCAGAAGGATCGGCAACAATATCGGCAGCAGTAGCTAATCTAAAATCTGATTGAACTTCATTAATGCCTAGTCTATTTTCTTTCACTGTGCCCATGCCACGTGATGAAACACCAAGCCGGCCGCCACAACCCATGATACCTTTTGCAATATTACCCATTGGTGTTTCAGAGATAATTGCTTTACCAATATAGTTCGAGCCATCTTTACGAAGTTCTACAATTCTATGTGAAACACGATCAAGATTGATTTGTGGACCATTGGGATGACCTAGTTCACCAAGAGCAGTTTTTGCGTCAACTGCTTCTTTAACGTAACGACCAACTTCTTTATCCATCACTTCTTCTGGATACATACGACCGTTGCGATTTGTGATCGCCGACTGTAGGAAGATGCCTTCAATATAGAAGTTCTTGGTGCCATCTTCTTTTGCTTCTGTAATGTACTGAACTTCGTCAATACGTTCGGTGATAAGTTTCATTTTAGCCTCTAACTGTTACTTTTATCTATTTATAATTTAAATAGACCCGTCCTACTAAATCGAGATTTACATAAAGTGATTATTATTTACTTTGTTACGCCCACACTCGGTATGGAACTACTGGTTGAACACTTAATAATTCTAACGCAGTAAGTTGTTCGTCAGTAAAGTTACCACGTAAATTAGTGTGCCAGTCTGGATAGTCTGCTAAAATAGGCTCGCCTGCATTGTCATAATCTATTGCACGACTAAATGTCCCAATATGATCAAGCGAGACACCCGTTATTGGGAAGCCTTCATCATCAATAATGCCAACAGACGTTAACGCAGTAATCATCTCAGCTTCGGTGTTAGTCATAAGATATAAGTCGGTCATAATGTTAAAGCCTGTAGCTGTGCGTCGGTGAGACGCGTCGGGTAGTAAGTGAACGTGCGGATGTGGCCGTTGAGGATACCCGCGCTTGCGCCGCCACCAAGCGATAGCTGCGTTACCGTGGGGATGGTTCCGCTCGTATCCGTCCCAACAGCGCCCGTTGTAACGCTGGCAAAGTCGTTTGCCTTATAGGCTGATGCGAACTTAAACACCGTGCCATCGAAGGGGATCGCAGGTGTAGGAGTGATGTTGACCTGAGTAACACTGGCGTCAACGACTTGAAGAGTAGCTGTGCCACCACTTCGAATGTTTTCGTTAACTGTGCCATCATCAAATTGAAAAGTACGTGTGGCTGGAGAAATACCAGTTGGGCGAACGCTATCACCGCTAAAAACAATCGTCCCCTCGCTGGCGTTGTACCAGCTTGAGAAGTTTGCGCCTGTTATCGACGCGCTGTCCGCTGCGCGTGTAACCGTGGAAGCCACGGTGGGGATGTAGCTGGTGGCAAACGCTCCAGCTTCGAGTTGCGCGCCCCAGACTATGAATGCTGCAGCATTTAATCCTGCAAACGTTTCGCTGTCACCAGCTGTAACCAAAGACCTTAGTCGTAACGTTGCTGTGGTGTTTCCAGTTCCCACTGTGCCCGTCAAGGTGCATCGATAAACACCATTACCAAAATTGGTTATAGTTGCGCTAGCGCTGCTACCAGTGCCATAAGACGTTGCAGCTGTAGCAATCGCGCCAGTTGTCAGATTAACTTCGACAAAAACACCATTTGTATCAGCTGAATCACTTAGCTTAATCTTAACAATGCTACGGCCAGCCGCTTTCAGAAATACGCTTGCTGTAGTAGATGTGTTTGCAGTAATTGTGGCACCTTGAACTAGCGTGTGCAACCCGGTGGAAGCACTCTCAACAAACGTATCCATTGTAGTTGTGCCGTTAGGAGCCACACTTGTATTAGCAGATACGGTATCACCATTGGGTTTAAGCCAAGCTACATCGGAAATTTCCTCTGACCGCAGCAGCAAGTTCACTCGCTGCTCTTCAATCAGAAAGCCTTTTGGTGCAAGCGTGATAGGATCATAGTCGAAGCGCGGGCCATAGTAGGCCGAAGCCACCGTCTGGTTGTACGCGCCGGGGGTCGTCTGATAGGTGACGGCTTCGAACTGCGAACCCCAGACGAAAATACCAGAGGTGCCATCGCCAACCGAGACAGTACTAGAATAAGCAGACCACCTTAACGCCAACGCGCCAGTAACACCGGCAGTTACAGTAAATGAACACCTATACCAACCATCCCCTACAGGAGTAATAACTGCATTAGTTCCATTAAGCACCGTACCTAAAGTCAGTGAAAACTTTGCGGTTACTGTCGGCGTGGCAATAGCGCCAAATTCAATTTGGTCAAACTCTCCCGCCTTGGCATACATAGAATATACGTAGTTTACGCCAATAGTTGCCGCCGGGCTCTGGAAGACACGAGTTTCAGACGCCCCCACACCGATATTCGCCCCGTTATTAGGGATGTGTTTGTCGGCAGTAAGCGTCCCGTCAGGCGCAGTCGTTGCGTTTGCAGTAATGGTGCTGTTCGTCTTCGTCCAAGCGGCGTTGTCGAATTGTTCTGAGTGTGTCACTTGGTTGTTCGGCGCGTAGGTCACCCGGCCGGTGCTATCGACCAGTGTGGCGTTCGTCGTGCGCGAAAAAGTAATAAATTCACTGAACGTTTTAAATCCCATCACTTATCCTACGTAAAACAACTGATTAATAAAGTCAAGATTTAGCGTATAATTTGGCTCAATGTCGATGACTGGCTCAAATATTTTTTGTAATTCTATTATACAAAAACCGCTACCGTTTATAAAATTAAAAATTAAAGGTTCTTCAGAATTAATTTTTAGAGGCATACCGCAACCAGAATATTCATGAACACTTGAAGAATCATATATGCCGGCTATTGATGCTCCTCTTAATACTTGAAGGTATGCGCCAGGCGTACATGCCCATGATATTTGATTGATATATGCACCTGTTAATGTTTCACCATCCATGGCAATATCAGACACAGTATTATCGCCGGCAATAGTTAATCCGCAATTTTCTGTTACATGTAATGTAGTAGATAAATTTAATTTGTTTGAAGTAATGATATAAGCAGTCATATATTAACTCAAATTATATTCAGTTGCGTACTGAAGATCTTCCATTGTTTTAATCATGAGTTTCATTATACGCTCTCAATTCTAGAAATATTGTGAGTTTGCAGTTAAATTTGTACCAATCTTTTGGATCTCAAACATAACGAAACAATTAACTGATCCAACAAATTCTATCGAAAGATTTGCCGATACTTCTACGTTGATTGGCATTCCAGCTCCAGCATAATCATGCTGTCCAGTCGAATCATAATATGCAACGGGTGTTGTGCCGCGCTTGATTACAATATAACCATTGGGATCGCAGCCCCAAACGGCCTGTGTAATATATGCACCCGTCAAGGTTTCACCTGCAGAAGCAACGTTAGATACTGCATTATTACCGGCAATAATTAAGGTTGCATTAGCAGTAGCTACGTGAAGTACAGTAGAAGTACGAGCTCTATTAGATATAATATTGACAGCCATTATTCACCTCTATTTTTGATTGCAAAGTCAAGAAGCTTTGATACGCCATCATCTTCGCTTAATTGAAGAAGCATACTCTTTTGATTCGATTCTGATAGACCACCGAAAAGCTCAATAAGTGTATCGTGATGCATTTCTGGTACATTCTGAATTTTAATTGCGAATCGTTCTTCAAGCGTATACTTTACTTCTTCTGGAAGATACTTATCGATTGCACGATTGATTACATCTTCTTTTTTCAAAGACTTCATAGCTTTATTAGCAAGATGACGAGGAACATTTTGTATTACGTTTCCGTATTCATCTTTGCGGACAGTACCGGTCTTTTTGTAAGGACCTTCGAAAGGAGCTTCAGATTCTTCTTTGACAGCCTTTTTATTTTTATACCAGCTTGCATATGCCTGAAGCATCTTATCATGTAAGAACGTTGCATGTTTAGTTGTGCCAGGTTGATTATCGCGCTCTTTACGGACAGCTTTAATTTTGTTATGAATGCTGCTTCCATGAGCGTCAAACGTAGCTGAATACGATTTGCCTTCATGGCCCTTTATTACTGCGTCCAGCGCCGTAAAGTTAATCGCCTCATCAATTGCTTCAACTTCTTCCTTACGAAGTTGGTTGATTAGTTTCAACGACTTGCGACCGTGTCCCTGATTGAATAGAACGGTTTCAACATCCTTGTCCGACATGTTTTTTCTATTAGCTGTACTAGCCATTCTACGAGCAGCTTCAGGCTTAATCATCTTTTGTGGAACTCTAGCAGGAGCTGAATACGTATCGCTCAACTCATCTAGCTCTTCGACCTCTTCCATAACATAAAGATTCTTTGTTCCAAGCTTTGCAGCTGCTTCCTTATGCGCAGCGCTTAATGTTTTTTGACCAGATGTAAAATGCATATCTTCTTTTTTTGGCGAACCATACTGCTTTGTTGTGAAAGCCCAAGATCCAGTTCCTCTAGCCTCTTTGCCGTGGCTACGCATGTAACGATCATGCATCAGTCCTTCGTCTAGTTCAACTTCTTCGTTAGACAACTTAGCTGCAATTGCCATCTGGCGCCGCTTTTCTTGTGACTTACCCTTAAACTGAGGCGCATCAGACTTTTGGAAGTCTTTGATGTATGTCTTCATTGGAGTTGATGATTTAAGAATCTCATTGATCTGATCAGCATCTTCCTTTACCATCCCCGCGCGCCGCTTTTCGCCTTCAACGTATGAGTGAAGTGATTCGATGTCCGAATGAACTTTACTTAACTTATTTTGATACCATTCTTCAACATCGCCACCCATCTTAATGTAGTCAAGGATTTCTTTGACAGCATAGCCGATGAAGTGAAGCTGTGTCTGAGCCATTTCAGTTTTTTCCATAGTATCGCTTTGCTCAGCTTCTACTTCTTCCTTTTTCATTTTTTTCTTATTATCTGGATGGCCTTTGCCACCGTCTTTACGTGTAGCCCAAACTGCTCTTTGTTGAGCTAGATTTACGTAGCCTTCTGTCAACTTCTTTACGTGCTGCATAATTTCTTCGTGATCTAGCGAGCCACGAGAATCGCGATTAATATCGTCGATATGAGCTTTAGTTACATTTTTACCGTGCTTTTTTACGAGCATCTTTGCAATATCTTCAGAGCTTGGATCAAACCCTTCTTTTACTTGTGTAAGAATATCAACTATTTCTTCATCAGTAAGTTCAACACCTTCGAGTTCTGCCATTTCAACAATAGCATCAATCATTTGATCTTCATCAAGATCAATTTCCTCATACACCTTTTCGTCTTCTGGTGCATCATAGCCTAGACGAGTCTTTTTACGAGCAACTGGCTTTACTTTAGAAGCGTTAAACACATCATCGCCATTACCGTTCTTGTCTTTGTGCTTAATGACAACATGCTTATCTACAAAGTCCTGTTCATCTTTAGGCTTTGGACGATATACTTCGAATAGGCTTTTGATGCTTGACATTTTTACTCTTCCCCGTCGTTATCTAAATCTTCTAAATCCAAATCATCAAGATCTAAATCATCAAGATCAATGTCAATTTCGTTTTCATCATCAATCGGCAAATCATACTCATCTTCTTGAGACTCGTCTGGACCGTCGTACATACCTTGAGCAACTTCAACTCTCTTTAAAGAGACTGCTTCCATTGCCTTATCTTGAAGAATGCCGTTTAACATATCAGCAAAGCTCACCGGATTTGAATCGATTGCTAAGCCCAATAAATCTTTAACATCAGCCATAATTATTTCCTTTAATTCCTATAGTGTATTTATTAAACAAAAACTTTAACCTTGCGGTTGGTCTTGTTGTTGATCTTGTTGTTGTTGATCCTGCTGTCCTGCTGCAGCGTCTTGCTGCATCATCTGTTGTTTCAGCATTCCGTTATATTGAGGGTTTTCTTGCTCATCTTCAATCTGTTCGTCAATCTTTTCTATATCTTCATCAGATTGTTGTAGAACATTACGGCGAACCCATTCAGCAGAGTAATACTTACCAACATAGTCATCAATGTCTCTTAGCATTACGATTCGATCTCTGAGAATCTCAGTGTTCTTAAGTTCATCAAAATAATTGTCATGTGAAAACTTAAACTTAACATTATTCTTAATCACATCCCATTCTTCAGGAGTAATAATTTTCTTTAGAATAAGCTGTCTTTCGAGACACTTCGTAAAAAGAATAGAAAACTTGTTTCTTAGTCGATTAATAAACTTAGCAAACTTGACTTCATCTCTTGAAATTTCTGTTGCACGACCAAAGCTAAATGGCGCGTTTGAGTCCAATCGGCTCAC
>Ga0181356_1000583_pt1 | contig 15797 bp, 12 predicted proteins | sample Fa13VDMM110SN_FD_130104 | JGI IMG/M metagenome (GOLD analysis project Ga0181356, IMG submission 130104) | Freshwater viral communities from Lake Michigan, USA - Fa13.VD.MM110.S.N | ecosystem: Environmental > Aquatic > Freshwater > Lake | place: USA: Michigan | collected 2013-09-24 | reverse complement strand
TCACCCGTTATTTTACATATACCGCCAGTAAGCGTAGTCCAGTCCTCGTCGTCAAAGAAGTCGCCTCCCACCATAGTTTTACCCTTATTCACACATTCGCTCCTTTGTGAATAGTAAATGAAGGTATATCTGGTTCCTTTGTATGCGTCGGTTCTGTGGGCGAGTTTTGCCCCATTAAAGACGAGAATATGATTTTTGAGGTCATATAACTCTGGTGTCTTTGTATTGGAGTTGGGATACACAAAAAGTCCGCCACCAGTAAAATCTCCCAACGCATTAATTACCGACATTCCCATATTACTTCCGTCTTTATGTTTTTTCGCTTTCATATTTTTATTGACGGTAATGGTTTGGTATTCATACCCTTTGGGGCAGATTAAATTGCCATATTCTATCAACAAATCAAATAACTCTGGGTTCTTTGCGTTGGTGGAAAACTCGCCTACGCCGAGACCTCTGCGACCACCACAGCCGAAAGTCATAGTGTATGCGTTATATCCCAGAACATCTCCCCTCGTTTTATTGCCATCTCTACGCTTTCCCTCTATTTTGGGTATGCGTGTATCTTCCAATTTGTCATATAGTCGCTTTTTAATACTTTCCCACTTTGGACCGTCTTCCACCTTACTATAATAAACATTTTCGCCCTCTTTATCGTCAAAATCAATATTTAATTTCTTTCCAGCCCCTTCTACCTTTTGGAGTGGCAGTTTTTTATACAGGATTTTCTCACGAGACGAGAACTCTGGAATGAATATTTTATCCACATACTCTGGGTATGCCTTTGCCAGTAATTTCACATTATATGATAAATCCTTGACCCGTCCCGCTTTATTTCCTCTTTCTTTGATTTTTCCGCCATCTGTCAGTTTGGCGGTAATAACGATTACATTATTAAATCTCATTACTCCACCATCTTCTTTTTGATACATTAGGGCGAGTTCCATTTGTTCCCCCTCGCCTCGTTCCAGAGTATGTTTAATTTTCATCTTCTTCCTATTAATCACTCCAATTAAATCACCGCTGAATACAGTTAAGCCAATCTCTGCCTCGTCTTTTGCGAGGTTTTTGTAGAATGGGTTATACATATTCTTCGTCGCCCAGAGGTATTTATCGTATTTTTTCAACTTTGTATAACTCTCCTTGAAAAACTTATCCAGATTGGTAAGGTCGCCGACTTTGGACTTTTTTTTAATCACCACATTATTTATATCGTCGTCCATAAAAACGATATACTGATTTTCTGGGAAATAGTCAATAATGAAATTGCGTTGATATGAAATCCCTTTTTTGCCGACAATAATTTTATTATATTTCTCGCTCGGTATTGCGTCTTTGTATTTCTTTTCCTCCTCTTCATTCGCTACAAATAGGTAGATAGAAGATGGGCTGACATTTCTGGCTAATAGTAAAGGTAGTGTCTTTTCTTGTAGAATATCTACTCTATCATAGGTAGGAATAGCAACAACATATCCTTCTGGCATTTTAATATATTATATTGAGATAAAATAATATATTGAATTATTATTACATTAGGAATAAATATAATCTTTTTGTTGAGATGTGGAATGTCCCATAGCCGAGGCGTCCTTCTCTTGCTCCTTAACTGTGTCTCCATATTTACTGGTGAGGTAGATATGACGCAATTTACTTGACGCAATACCTTTGCCTAAAACACTATTGAGGATACGGGTGATTGCGTTAATCTGCGATACACCCTCCCCGTCCCGATACACCAAAAACTTTACATCTTCTACCCCCTTTGGTATTTTGCCGTTTTTAAGAAAAGGGTGGAACTTCAAATATATCCTCAATACCTCCACCAATTCTGGCGATATTTTCTCCACCTGTTGTTTATATTTTTTGGCTGTCTTGTATGAGTTGAATATGAACTCGGCGGTGGTTCTACTCAAATAGTTCTTGTCATTTGACATATCAGTATCATACTTATCCACGATATACATTTCCAGATAGTCGCCATTTCTGCGTGGTGGTTGTAGGGTATAAAGTGAAAGAACCACATATTTCAGTAGGGTCTCATATTCAGGCGGATTAATCGTCTTCTTGTCCTTGAATGTATCCACTTCCGCCTTCAACACTTCTGCCTTCTCGGTAATAACCTTCCACTCTGGTAGTTCATCTGCGGAATGAACGATATTCTTGACCTCTTCGTTCATACTCAACATAAGGTCATAATATTTGCCATATAGTTTCTTGATTTTTGGATTATTGTCGGTGTTTAGTGCCGACACGATTGAAATGAGGAAATTGCGTTTAGTGGTCGGCTTATATTTAACCAACTTTTCCATTATCTTCTCGGGCTTTTCCAAAAACTTAAAACTCGTCATCTCTGTCCCGTCGTTGAGTTTTCGCAGATTATTCAGGTAAAGTTTAATGGAGGAGGCGGAAATACCTTTCTCTTGAAACTTCTTCTCTAAATCATTTTCAAAACTTGTCATTTTCTATTATACTTATATAAAAGAAAATAAATCTATATACTTTTCATTAAATAATCTGTTTTAAATATTCAATTGGAATATACCAATATAGTTTATTGGGATTGTTCTGTCCGCCGTCATTCCGCCTAAACACGTCTATCCTAAATGATTTGAATTGTTCCTCGTCATAATATATGTAATATAACCCATCTGTAAAGTTAAATAGGAAAACATAATTCACACCATTATTTACCTTATCAGTGGGGATTATGGTTGTTGGGTATGCCTTGTAGGTATTTCGCCGACTTTTGACTTCATACTTATATTTTTCCCCTAAATAATCCTTTGTATCGTATCGCTCGGCTGTCTGTTTTATGTTGTCCTGAAAAAACACATTCATCTTATCCAAAATCTCCCCCTCCTTTTTTCTGCCATACTGGTAGTCAGTTTCTATAATAGCATTTAACATTTTATAATATAACTATATATTATTCTTTTAAGTAGTTTTAAACGCAAAAGAATATTATAAATACTTATTTAATTTATTCGTCTATTTCAAAAATAGGGCTGTCTTCTTCGTCCTCGTCCCTTTTCTCCCAACCCTGAATAACTGGCGAACCATTATATGTGGAAATCTCAATATCGTTAAAGATTAGGGCGTTTTTCATCTTCTTTGCCGTTGTTTGCTCGTGCTTTTCCTTCCCAGCATTATATTCATTAAGTAGGGCAGATGTTTTAATCCTGACGATATATTGTTCTCGCTCTTCCTTCTTTAATTTCTTGAAGTTGGGTGGAAGAACTATCCTCTTATAGTGGGTGTCAAACCAATACTTGAAGAGGTTGTTTTCCTCAATATATTCGTTTGTGCTGTCTTTACATAAATCGCTCATAACTGGCTTTGTGTCCTTATTGGCATAAGCCACCTCAAACATATATAACATAAACTCATTAACGTATTTCTGCTCTATGATAATATCTTTTAGTTTGTCATTAACTGGGTGCTGGTGGTCGTCGGCTGGGTCTGGGTTTTGTAAAAACCGCTCGGTGAAGGGAACACATTTCAAACGCTCACAAATTGCTTTATCTATTTTGTTAAGTGTTGGTTTGGTATTACATTGTAAGAACACCGAGAATGTATTTTCAAATGTTTTGTTTTTCTCGTATAACCCTCTGCTCGTTATTTTATCCCTACCTGTTAAGCCCTTCACAAACTCCACATTTAAACAACAGTTCTCGGCTCCTGTATCTGGCTCACTCACGCTCAAATATCTAATACCAGCACACTCGGCGAGGGTTGGGTTTGGCACACCTGCTTTAATGATAGTTGTGAGGAATGTTGGCTCGGCGGTGTAATGATATTTGCCGAGGCATTTTTTAATCAACTTATCCAGAACGCCTTTGCCATTTCGCCCCCTACCAGTAAGAACATAGAAGTTTTCAAACCTGTTGGTGAAGAATGCGAGGGCTGTGGCTACAATATAATATTCCCTCGTTGGCAAATCTGGGAATATGCCTTTAAGAATATCCATTAATTCCTCCCTCGTTTTAGGGTCGCTTTTGTTGATAAGGTCATACCCACAGGTTCTACACACATAATCGTTTGGTTTAATGGGTCTAATTTCATTTGTGGTGAGGTCGTATAGAACATTATTGAACGCAATTATATTAGTATTTGCGTCAATAAAATCCTCAATATTTTCATTATAATAAAGGTCTGGTAAGAAGTCAATAACACCCTTACAGAATGACGACACGCCCAACTTTGCGTATATCTTTGAGATTGCCTCATTTCGCTCTTTATAATCCTTATCCTCCATATCTAACAATTTGCGTTGTTCGTTGAAATACTCACGCAGGGTATAGCCGATATTGTTGATTAGTGAGGTGGGCTTTTCCTCACCTGTATTAACGAGTATATTGGAGGGTCTATATTCCCACCACTTACTAACCTTTGAGTAGGCGTATTTGGTTGGCTGAATATTGTAGTATAATATGGCGAGGTCAAGGTTATTGATATTATTTTGAATAAGCGTGTAAAAATCGCTTCTTTTGTGTTGTAGTGTATTGAACTCATTAATATCCGCCTGTTTTAGCCAACCCCATAATGTCGCCTGATTAAGACCCTTTTTGTTGCTACTGTCCCATATTCTTTTGTTGTTTTCAGCGTGGTATTTATCGTCGCCATATTTTTTGGAAAACTCGTCAAATATTTCATACGACCACCCCTCATTTTTCCAAATGAAATTAATTTGGAGCCAGTCAGGCGTATTATACCATTTGTTGTGTGGGATTTTCTCACATAATGCCCTTAAAACCTCGTTGAAGTTATTAACGACAATAACGTTTTCCGCAGGATTGACTGGAAAATTACTGACTGGTGGTTGGCGTATTGGTTGTGGTGCCACAGGGGCAGGGGCTGATTGTATCATTTCACAGTTTGCTATGTTTTGAATGAGATTTTCGTCAATAGTGCCTTTAAGAACCTTACTAATTCTTTCTTTTTGCTCTGTTTCCTTCCAAGCATTAGGACACCTCACTTTATGGTGTGAATAAACCCCTGTATCAACATTTAACTCGTTTGGAGTTGAACTGGTTGATATTGGGATTATGCCCTGAAATAATGCCTGTAATCTGGGTAATTCGTCGTTAATAATCCAACTTTTCATAGTTGCCACATCTGCCGTCATTCTTCTATATGTAATAATAAAAGATAATTTATTTTCTGTTTTTTCTAAAACATTAGTTTTTAAGATTTTATCCCATTTATAACTTTTAGCCCCAAACATAGACGCTGTCCTAACACCAACCAGAACAGCGTAAGACAGCAGAGCGTCGGCAATCTTTTTATTGAGGGCATTAAAGTCCTCAACACTACCGTTAAACTTCCCATCTAAATCCACAAAAACACGCTGGTTTTTGTTAGTTTCTACTATCTCATAATAGCAGTTAGGTCTAACGAGCAAAGCGGAAGTAATTTGCTCGTGTTTAGCAGGATTGCTAATGTTGGTAGTTTTACCCTTAATCGCCAAAAAAGTTGTGGAGGTCATTTTATAATATACTATAATATTATTCTTTTAAGTAGTTTTTAATTAAAAGAATATATTAATTAAAAATTGCTAAATTAGATTTTTCCCTAAATAATCCTATTTCCCTATATTCCAATTAACAACCTCGGTTTCAAAAACCCCGTTCTCCTTAATCTCCTCGCCAATTTTTATGGGGACGGGCTGGGATAAGGACAGGGACGGGCATAAATGAACTTCGTCGTCTTGGAAAAAGCCCTGACAGTCCTTACAGAAATGGTTTTCGTCTAAATAGACAACAGTTCCGCAAAGAGTATCTAATGTGGGAGGGTTCATTTTCTTATTCTTCTTATCCTCTAAATGCCTAATGGCTCTCTGGTGGATTTCGCTATGAGTATGGTGCGATTTGTTGTAGTATGTATAAACTCCAAAACAGACAGGGCACTCATAGCGTTCCTTATCTTTGTTCTTATCATACATTCGCTTATTGTATTCCCTAATTTTGTCGGGAGGGTAAATATAACGCTTCTTCGTTTTGGGGACGGGTATGGCGACGGGTTCGGTTGTGGTGATTGCGGACATTCTGTTCTATATGATATATTAAGAAAATAATCTTTAAGTCATTTTATATTAATTACTTCTAAATGTTTAATTAATTTTAGTGGGGCAAAATTGGTTTTAGTGGGGCAAAATAGCAAACTTTCTATAATCTATTAAAACAACTATTTACTATACAGAGTTAGTCAATTTGACCCACTAAACCCCACTTTGACCCACTAAAAAACAGGTCTGGTTCTGGCGAGTGATTGAAGAAATACATTTCCACCTTTGAATATTGGATTTTGGAGAGTATGCTGTTTTAAAATCCTATCTTTGACATTATACCACGCTACATCTGGAACTTTATATTTCCTCACCTCTTTCTTTCCAGTCGCAAAGCGTCCCATAATGTTATATAGTGGGTCGCCGTCGCTATATACCCTGTAATTGTTTATGTTGCTGTTATTTAAGTCGGTATATGAGATGGCTGGGTTATAAGTTCTCGCCTCGGTAATGTATCCTGCTTTCAGCCAAGCGTCAATTATGGCACCAGCGAGGGAATGACCTACGGCGTAATAAGTATATGCTGATTGTGGATTTTGTTGCTGAAAGTTTAGCAACTCGGTAGTATCTATTTTATATCGCTCGGTATTCTGTATATTGTTAATAGCAGAGGGAACCCACGCCTGAAAATCCTGAAAATCGGCTGTTCCTCTTACTGATACTACTAAAAAGGGCTGGGAGGTAGATTTAAAGAACTTTAAAGTATCAGTTTGTAAAACGAGATTAAATCCATCTATTGTATTACTGTAATCGTTTTGATATGACGCATCCGCCATATCTTTTAAAATCGCTTTATCAGGAATGGAAGTATTCATTATAATATATATAATTAGATAAAATAATAATCTACATATCTATATATATAATAATATGTCCGTTTCAAGTATTATAGATAAATATTCTAACGACCCTGAATACAAGAATAAGATATACCCAGACCTCATTCCGTGGAACCACCCATTAGGTCAGCAAGGTCTCGGCTCGGTGCTTCAAGTCAGTAATTCAGCACTCACACCAATAGGGGCAATCCCGCAAGATGCTACTGATTTTAACACTCTGGGCTGTGTCAAGGTTGAGACAGGCACAGTAGGAATGGGAAATCAACCTGCCCTCATAATAGGTGAGCCAGGAGATTTACTCCAAATCAAAGGAGGCACCCTTTTAGGTTCATTATTGGCTGGTAATGGTGTGAATACAGAGACACTCCCATTAGGGACAAATGGTTATGTTCTTACTGCCGATAGTTCCGCAGGAGTAGGTGTTAAATGGGCTTCCGCTGGTGGAGCAGGTGTCGCAAGTATTACCCCAGGTTCTAATATTGGAGTAAATAATGCTATACCCACCGCACCCGTCGTATCGCTATTATCTCCGCTTACCTCAACGCTCAACGTCGGCACTCAAAACGTTCAAGGAACAACCAGTCAAATTACACTCACCAATGGAGGCAGTCAGGCAGTCCAACAAGCGACGACTGGCTTTACCTCAATAGACAGCACAATCGCAACAACAAAGGCAAATGTATTCAAGAATGCGATTTCAGTAGAAACTTCCACTAATAAGGTTCAAATGACCCCTACATATGTCCTCAAAACAGTAGGAACGTCAGCATTAACGGTAGGAACGGTAGGGTCTGCTCCATTATCTCTTATTGGTAATGGTGGGAATACGGACGGCATTCAAATAACACAACTTATGAATACTCCAACAACCCTAACAACTACACTCTCAAATGTGAAATACTATCCCGATACAGTAATCACAAACGGCAACGCTTCTACTGTTGCCCTTCCGCTTCCTTCGGTGGATTATCAGCGTCTAACCCTTACTAATTTAGGTTTGACGAATACGAATAGTTGGAACGATTATGGAAATGCTATATTCGCTCCAAGCGGTTTTGAAGCATTTTTCCACGATAGTAATGGTAATGTATGGTTGGCGGAAACTGGAACAGGCAATATAAGAGTATGCGACAATCCACCTGTAAATATTTTACACAATATAACTGTGGCGAACTCCGCTGGTGCTCCTGTTGCTGTGAATGTATTTTACGAGCAGGGCGGGTGGGTTTTTATTGGAGGAACTTTTGATAGTATCAACGGCAACGCAACACCTCAATATAATATAACAAGAGTGAGTTTGGGAACTTATACAGAAGACCCTATGGGCGACTCATCTTCACTCATTTTTGGAACAGGAGCGAACTATACCGTTTATGGTATGACAGATGTGAATGGTGCGTTGGCGTTTTGTGGAAACTTTCAATCTCTATCAAACGGAGCACCTGCTTTTTACATCTGTGAAATAGCAAACCCTTATGTAGCAGGATTAAATCAATTTTATACCGAGATGCTGGGAGGGGTGAATAATCAGGTGTTCGCTATATTTTACAACTCAAACAGAGTTTTTTTCGGTGGTGATTTTACTACCGTAGATAATAGTTCGCCTATTGGTTATGCTTATGGAGCGTATTATGATTACAATACTTCTGCGTGGTTAGATGTTGCTAATAATTCGCTCAATAATTCTGTGTATATAATCAAACCCACCGCTTATGGTTATATTTTTCTCGGTGGAACTTTTACTGCTCCACAAACTTCGCCGTATAGTTGTTATATAGAAGAAGCAACACCGCAAAACACGGCGGATACTTCATTAGCATTATTAAACCCACCTACCTACAAACACGCTTACGGAGCAGGGGCAACTTTGGCTGTATATTCGTCAGGGGCGGTGAGTTTCTTCGTAAGTAGTAATTTTCAAGTTTGGGTTGATTTGGGAACACCGTCGGCGAGTGGGAGTGATATTACAGGTGTTAATTTTTGGTCGGGAAATTATAAGGCAATATATAATAATTATCAGTATGTCCGCTCACACGCAACCCTACCTCATTCCTGTATCTTTACTGGTTCATTTATATATGACGCAGTCGCTTACAACAATTACACAATCACAACGAGAAATGTCTCACAGCAATTTATAGGCGACGACAACAATTCTTTTTGGTCTATTATCGGTCAAGGGGTCGGCACTTTTAGTTAATTTATCTCTACTATAATATATGAATGTTAAGCGAAGTTTTTTGGTCTTTTTTTTTGACGAGTATTATAGGGCTGTTGTTAAAAGGTGCTTCAATAGTTTATAAATCTAAATGTAAAACGGTAGAATGTTGTTGTATTAAAATAAATAGAGATATAGAAGCAGAAGTTCAGGTTGATACGGCTGTTCCTATTCCAGCACCTCCTAATTTAGTGGGTCAAATGTGATTTTAGTGGCTCAAAATAACAAACTATTACATAAGTATATATTTAATAGTTTTATAGCAAAGTTTATATTTTTACCCCACTAAAAACATTTTTGCCCCACTAAAATATAAATCACATTTAGCCAAAATATAATCTACTTCTATTGTATATAATAAATATGTCCGTTTCAGGTATAATTAATAAACTCACAGGAAAAATATATGACGAACTAATACCGCAGGGCGGAGGTGTTGCCCTCACAAAAGGGCAACTCATATCAGCGAACGACCAAAATCCACCCGTAGAAGTAGCAGTTCCAGTAGGAGCAAATGGAACTATATTAATGGCTGACAGCACCCAAACTGACGGTTTAAGATGGGCTGTTGTTCCAGGAGCAATCGCACTCGCACAAGGAGACCTATTATCAGGAGACCAAGCAGGAAACCCTGCGATAGTTCCAGCACCAGTATTACCAGCACAAGCAAACTATGTTCTATCGGCTGACGGAACAGCCCCCACTAATCTCCTTTGGAAACCGCCGACAGGAGCAGGTGGGCTGATTACTGGTGTATTCCCACTCGTAGATACAGCAGGAGGAGGGAATAATACAATTGCTATTGATTTCGCAGCAGGACCAGCAGGTCAAATACCGTATGGCACGGGTGGTCCAAATAACGCAGGAGCATTAACGAATACGCCGACTGCTCTTCAATTTTTAGGCGTTCTTAATGGTGTTCCAACGTGGAAAGACGCAGGGGGTAGTGGGACAGTTTCGGCAATCCCTCCTCTATTTGAACAAGCAGGAGGGCAGGGAGATAGTCAAATATACCTTAATTTTTCAGCGAATGTAGGTGAAATACCATATGGAAATGGAACAGCACAACAAGGAGCATTCACTAATGTCCCTGTCGCTGGTGATATATTAGGTATAGCGAATGGTGTCCCAACGTGGATAAACGCTCCTGCGAATGTTGGAACAATTGTATATAGGAATAGTGTGGATAATGTGCCATTAACAATATCAGCACCACTAACTTCAAACTCTACCTGTATAATTACAGCCGATAGAACATATCAAACATTCGCACCAGCACAGGTGTATAATCAAGCATTCGTCGCTCCACCAGCAGGACAGCAAGACCTTCTCACAAGTCAATTCTGGTTTAATTGGACTGCTCCTGCTGATATGGAACTTACAACATTTACTGGAAGTTTTTTTATAGCATCTTCACAACAATTCCCAGATGGCACTAATATCCTTTGTAGTTGTTCTATGCTTAATACTACTACGGCTACAATCGTTGCGGATGGGGCATTTTCCATACCAAAAGATGGAACTGCCTCATACAACTTTACTGGAACTCCCGTCGCACCAGCGACCGTTTTGGTTATACCTAACGGACAACAATATCAGTTTCAAATATCAATAGACGGTGCTATACCACTCGGCGGACAGTATTTCGCTTCTAATAACGGGGCAGGTTTAGTAGGAGTAATGAATATTCAGGCAAACCAATACACGAATGCCCCTGCTTCATTTACTTTAACCCCTCCTAACAAGTTTAGAACTACCAATAGTTTAACTGGATTTACTACCGCAACCTGTGAAAGTTTTACTTCTCAATCATTCGTCGCAACAGGGCAACAAAGCGGTTATGTGGATTGGATACAGGTGGGGGGGACAAATGGAGGCGTGGCGTATATTCCATAATTATTTTCAATATGGGAAACATTTAGGCGATTAAATATAAATCTATAAAAATAAAATCTATGATACTTATATAAAACAAAATGTCAATTTCGTCATTAGGTAATCTTAAAAGTGGGTTCGCCCCTTTTGTCGTTCTCCAACAGGGAACCTTCACCAAAGTCGCCGCAACCGCCCTCGTCGTCCCGTGTCTGCCTATTCAGGCGACCGATTTGGTGCTTCTCCAATACGACACTCCCACGGCAGGAGGTGCTGCGGGACAGACCGAGGTAATCACCATTCAGGCAGGAGCGTCCTTTACCGCAACCTCGTTGGTCGCCACATTCGCTGGACCCGTGTCGTATGCCGTTGTTCGCTCAACTGCCCCGACCGTAAATCAACCCTAATCATTTAGGAATTATAATATTTGTTTAGTGTATATATATTAAACAAATCTTCACTTAAAGAGTTCCCTATATATATAATTATAACCAGCCACACTATGTCGCAACCAACCACCACTACCGAGCAAATCGCTTTCCATAAGCAAATCCTCGCCGACTTCCAACAGTCAGTCAAAAGCAAACAAGAGCAAATTGCCCTAATCCAAGAGCAAATCGCAAAGGAGAATATCACTATCGCCAACACGATAGAAAAACTAATGACCCTATCAAGCACACTCAATTATACCAATATTGCCACAAATGGCACAATCCCAGCCGACCAAGTCAATAAGGACCAATTTGGGAGAAACTTTTATAATGGCAGAATGTTAAAAGCCATATACACCGAACCAAACTCACAAGGTGTAGTTAAATATTATATTGACAACAAAAGAAAGTATCTTAAACAGCAATACGTAGATGTGCCAGATGCCGAGGAAGTTGAGGTAAATGTTTGTGATTTACAACTGGGCGATATTGTTAAAAACAACTTCACCACATATTATAGAAACGAGTGCGAGTATTGTAAGGTTGTTAAAATAACCGACTCGCAAGTCCAATTTATGCCGTATGCCAATTGGGTTGTGGGATATTCAGGAGACCAACACTCGTTCAACGAAACGTGGTATAAGTCCAGTCCCACCGTCTTTAAGGCAGATGGCAAACCTCACAGAATGAATAAAATGTCTTCGTGGAAGAAGAGGGTTTCACATAACACTATCACCAAATACCTCGGCATTCCAGACAATATGTTCTCACATTCCAGCCACGACGGCGGATACTAATAGATTATTCCAGTAAAGTTGCCATTTTCATTAGATTATTCCATAATATTAATAAATACTATGTAATAATCCAAATATTCTATATTATTATGGTAAAAATGAATTCATTATTACGGTAATAAGCCAATTAATATAGATTAATACAGGTAATAATCCAATAAAATCGCATATATGTAATAATCATAAAAATAAATATATTAAAAAGAAATAATTTAGAAACAAAATAATAATATCTGTATTAATTATATAATACAAATGTCTAATTCAACGCCTACACAGATTTACTATGATTTAGATGTAGTGAATACCCTAAATCCATCTTCATCTGCCTCAAATAGCCAACAACTAAATAGATTGACATTCACAGAGGTAAGGTCTTCGCCGATTTTAGATAATCCAAGCGACTATTTCCTCTCTATCGTTCGGTTTAGTTTAGACACTCCTGGAAGTATGCCTATGTGCCTTCCACAGATTAATTTAGACCAGACACTCGCTACACCTGATTTCCCTAACGAAACTATCTACTATGTCAGTATGAAATATGACGACGGAGTTAATCCTGCTGTGGTTGAGAAGAAGCGAGTAATCTTTATCCCTCAATCATTTACACAATCAGGGACAAATGGAACTCCATCTGTTCCAACATTTCCGCTGGATTTAGTAAAAACGACTTCCAACTATTATTGGCTGAATAGTTTTCAGTTCTTCGTGAGTATGGTGAATAAAGCATTAGCGGATTGCTGGGCGTTGGTGTTTTTGGCAATTAATCAAGCACCATACTTACCCCTTCCATATGATATTACCGCAGACCTCTACCCTTATATGCTATGGGATAATGACAACAATAAGGCAACTCTGGTATTCCCTCAAACCGCATTCGTCCAACCCACACCCCCTGCCCCTCCCGTCCCAGTCCCTCCTCACTCGTGGGAACAAGAACCATTAAGCACAGGCACGGCAAAGGCATTCCTCTATTTTGATAATCAACTCTTTACTCTATTTAGTTCCTTTGAAAATATCCTGAACGCAACCTATTTAGACCCTGCGATAGTTGGAATTAATGGAGATGAAGCACACTATCTTATACAGAATTATAGCAAATACAATTCCAATTTTGTCGCTGGTGGAACTGGAACAGGGCAACCTCTACACGACAGTTTATATATGGAACAGCCATATAGCACGGGTGCCACACTATCTCCAATTCAGTCATTAGTATTCAATACTTCACTTCTCCCAATTCTTCCACAATTAATCGGTGTCCCAAAGATATTAAGGCAGAATAATAACTCGCAGGGGCAGAACGACAACATTAGCAACGAAATCACCGATTTAGTGGTAAATGTCAGCCGAGGAGATGAATACTTCCCAGCAGTTCTTTATTTACCAACGGCGGAATATAGATTAATTGATTTGAACGGAAATGCTCCAATTTCGGCGGTCCAGATAAGCGTCCAATGGAAAGACATATATGGCATATACCACGACTTCTTTATCCAGAATAATTGTAATTGTTCCCTGAAAATTATGTTTAGGAGAAAAGACCAAGGATTAGATTAAGCAGAAGTTTAGTGAAAAATGAAAGATTATAATTATTTAAATATAATCTTCCAAAAATATTATCTATGATAGTTATATAAAACAAAATGTCTTCCAGCGATTTTGAGAAAGTTTGCGTCCAAGACGACGTCCTTAACACTACTGATAAGGTCCGTTATGCCGTCTTTAAGGGAGCCCAGAACATTACCCCCGCCCAGTATAACGCCATTTCAACCTCTACTTCCAGTATCACCTGGAATATACAATTACCAAGCGAGAGCACGGTATTCAGCAGACGTATTATGGTCCAAGCAACTATCGCCGTTTCCATTACTGGTAGTTTCGCCGCAACCGCCCCCGCTGGTTCAGTCCTCGTCAATTATGGCTACGCTTCTGCTCTGGGTCCTTTCCCTCTTCAATCGCTCTGTAATACCATTCAGGCGACGATTAATAACAACACCGTCAGTCAAAATCAGCGAGACGTAATGTTCCAGTTGCTCCGCTTCAACGACCGAAGGGAACTCGCACGATACAACAACGCCTGTCCCACTATGTATGACTCGTATTTGAACTATGACGAAGCACTCGGCACCAACAACAACCCTCTCGCCGCCTGGAACAACGTCAGCAACGACCAAGATTTTCAGCCCAGAGGTTCGTTCGCCATTACCTCCATTACTGGTAATGACCCCAAAGGTTCTATTGCTTCCAACGACCGTACAGTCGTAATCACCTTCACTACACAGGAACCCCTTATGTTGTCGCCTTTTATCTGGTGCGACCCCAAGAGTAATAATCAGGGTATGTATGGTGTCCAGACACTCAACTTTGTCTTCAATCTCGGTCAGCCAAATAAGATTGTCCGTCTCGCAAATGAGGCACTTTTCGCCGCAGCACCCGTCGTATCCCTTCAACCTGGAAGCATTACTAACGCTCGTCTTCTTATGGAGTTCTACACGAGACAGCCCAGCGACCTCGTTTCCTCTCGTAATGTGGTGCCATTTGCCGAGTATCCTCGGTATTTAACTCCCTGCCCCTCCCTCGCCGCACAACCCGCCCCCGCAGTCCCTCCCACTTTTAGCACGAGCGGTCTGGTGAGTTTTCAGTCAATTCAGTTGAACTCTGTTCCCGACAAACTGATTATTTGCGTCCGTAAAGTTCTCGCCTCCCAGACCATTTTTGATAGTGATAGTTTCCTCCCCATTACCGCAGTCAATTTCAATTTCAACAACAAAGCAGGTCTCCTCTCTGGTGCTACACAATGGGATTTGTGGCGTATGTCTGTTGAGTCAGGTTCCAATCAAACGTGGGCGGAGTTTAGCGGATACGCTCCCCTCGGTGATAATGTGCCTTTTGTTTCAGGCACTAACTCTGGCTATAAGCAGATTTCTACCTGCGGTTCTGTTTTGTGTCTGGAAATGGGAAGGCATATTGAATTGGACGACGTTTATGCTCCTGGTAGTATCGGTGCCTTTCAACTTCAATTTCAGGTCAATTACCAGAACAACACTACCACAGCGATTGACGCAGCGAACCCCTACGAGATTGTGCTGATTACTATGAACTCGGGAGTATTCACGATTGAACGTGGAACAAGTCAAACTTACACCGCAATTCTGTCTCGTGCCGACGTTCTGTCTGTCTCTTCCCAGCCATCTTACTCCAAATCTGCCGTTGCTCGTCTGGTCGGTGGTTCGTGGGAGGACAGTTTCAAGTCCCTCTGCTCGTCTCTATCACCTTACGCAGGTAAGGCAGAGAAGGTGAAGGATTTGATTATGGGTGAGGGCGTGTCTGGTGGTGCTGGTTCATCTGGTGGTGCTGGAACGTCTGGCGGTGCTGGTTCATCTGGCGGTCGTATGCGTAGGCATTTGGCTATGTAAGCCATTCTACTAATGGGGTTTTAGAATTGTTCCCCTCCTCGCATGTCGCATTTACTCATATTGTAAAAAACAACAAAAACCGACGTGGCACAGAGGAAGTGCGTGGGGCTCATAACCCCAAGGTCGTAGGTTCAATCCCTATCGTCGGTAGTAGTCG
>Ga0181356_1000582_pt1 | contig 15799 bp, 10 predicted proteins | sample Fa13VDMM110SN_FD_130104 | JGI IMG/M metagenome (GOLD analysis project Ga0181356, IMG submission 130104) | Freshwater viral communities from Lake Michigan, USA - Fa13.VD.MM110.S.N | ecosystem: Environmental > Aquatic > Freshwater > Lake | place: USA: Michigan | collected 2013-09-24 | reverse complement strand
GGATCTACGTGGCACAGTCTTACGTGGCACATAGTTTACACTGTACCATTCTAACAGGGCTTTTTTGTCTGCACGTTCGGCAAAGGTAGGCACATGCATGTAGAATGTGTCCCCAAACTTTTCTTTGTCTGATGCAAATACATGCAACATAGTTGACTGCCATGTTTCTGGATGCCAGGTAAAGTCAAAGTTACTGTAGTCGCAGATTGAGGAGCAAACCCATACATGTTCGTATTCGCCAACTAGACTCTTGGCCAAGCGTATTAGCGTATCACGATAGTTGTCAAAGTAACGCACTTTCTTAACTACATCAGGTATTTGTCCGGCTGCACCGTCCAAGTGATCAATTTCAAATACAGGTGCGGCTTCTCGCTTGACTTCGGCTCTCATCATGTCCACATACTTGAACTCTGTAGCACCGGGCATGCGATACTGTGGCCCACCTGTTTTTTGGTGCTGTGTGGCAAACTGATAGATGTAAGGCGGTTCACCAGGATCGGGAATCCAGCTAAAGTCCATGTCAGTGGTGTCCACATACTCAGGTATGGTCCACTTGCTCATGTCTACCAGTAACTTGGCCACAGGTCCTGTCATGTACTTGCGTTCTGTAGCACCTGTCATTTGATATTCCACTGTGGGCATTTTCTCTGCTGACCACCATTGATTACCAAACACATAGATGTAGGCAGGAGATCCTGGTTCTGGTCTCCAAGTGTAATCCCATTCACAGTCTATCACAGTATGCCAGTGGTTGCTATGTTGCGGTAACAATTGTGCAGGAATGTCCATGTACTTGTGTTCAGTAGCACCGGTCATTCTGTATTCTACAGTAGGCATGACTTCGGCTGAATAGTATTGGTTACCAAACACATAGTTATAAGGCGGACTACCTGGATCTGGTTCCCACGACCAATCAAAGTCCGCAGGATAGTGTTGCACAAAACGGGTGTGATCTCCACAACGTCGTGCCCGAGGATGGTCCATGTACTTGATATCTGTTGCTCCGGGTATTACATACTGTAGTGCAGGTCGTTGTTCAGGTGTGAGCCACTGATTACCAAACACATATGTGTAAGGTGGATCAGTAGGATCGGGTCTCCATGAGTAATCAAACTCTTCTATGTCGTCCAACAACTCCCATGCACTCACATCCTGTGCCAATATGGCAACAATATCATCTACATACTTGATCTCCGTACCACCAGTGCTGTAAATCACAGTGGGTTCTAACACAGCCGAGTTCCATTGATTGCCAAACACATAAGTCATAGGAGGATCAAATGGGTTGGGTTCCCATGAGTAATCAAACTTGCTCACGGTTAGATTATGTCTAAATTGCGCAGGCTGTGGTAGTCGTGTTGTACGACGATCCATATACTTGATGTCAGTTGCGCCAGGCACATGATACGTTACACTGGCCTTGAACTCTGGCGGATTCCATTGATTACCAAACACATACGTGAATGGCGGATCTTTAGGATTTGGTACCCATGACCAATCCCATGTATCCTGATCAATTTCTTCGTGCAGTTCCCAATTGCCCATGTTGCCGGCTAACCTAGCTACAACTCCATCCACAAACTTTTCTTGTGCGACACCGGGCATTTTGTAAATCAGCGTGGGCATTTCTGTGCCAGGCCAATGTTGATTGCCGAACACATAGTTGTAAGATTCTTCTGTGTTGTCCGGATGCCAGGAATAATCAAACCCTTGCACAACTTCTAAATTAGTAAAGGACTGTTTGTCAGGCAGTCTGCGATGTTGGTGTTCCACATACTTGTGTTCTGTTGCGCCAGGTACTGTATACACAGCACCTCCATTAGGTTGCCATTGCGTGGCAAACTCATAGATATATGGTTGTTCTGTGTTGCTAGGATGCCAGGATGTGTCTATACTGTTAGGATCAATCAGTGCAGGAATAGTCCAGTTTGTGATATCACTGAGTCTACGATGCGGTTGTTCTACATACTTGCGTTCACGTGCTCCGGGCACTGAATACACAGCACCACCGTTGGGTTGCCATTGCGTAGCAAACTCATAGATGTAAGCAGGGTCTTGTGGATCCGGCACCCATGAATAGTCTACACTAGTAGGATCAATCTCTACAGGTGTTGTCCAGTTTGTGGCAGTTGGCAACAACGAAGCTGACCAATCCATGTACTTGCGTTCAGTAGCACCTGCTACCGCATACTCCACTGTGGGCATTTTTTCCCCTGGCCAGTGTTGATTTCCCCAAACATAAATGTATGGTGGGTCTAGCGGATGTGGATGCCAAGAGAAATCAAACTGTGCTTGATTGATAGCATGCAACACATGCCAGTTCTCATCTACGCATCGTGTTGCTATAACTTCATCATGAAAGTTCCACTGATCTGTAGGATCTTTGGATATGAGACATGTGCCTGAATACTGATGCCATTTGCTAGGCCACACATGATTCTGATGAGCTTGCCAGGGTGGCGGTTCGTAAAACCAATCCCAGCCAGAGTAGTCACATAAGTATGACACCCACCAAAAGAACCTTGTGCGACTCATCTGCTGTGCATGCTCAATACTGTCTGCCGCACGTTCATGTGCAAACAAACCTGGCTTCTTACCCGAATAAAAAATATCAAACATGATTAGAATAGACGAAATTTACAACAACACATTCTGGCCTTGGATCGATCAACACATTCCCGGAACACGCACATTCTTTTGTGATCCCCCGGGACGTAGTGATCCTGATGCATTGTTTAACTACGGAAGAGATGACATTCCTGAAAGTGATTTTGTATTTTTTCATGATCAAGAACCTGTGCATTTAGATCTTCATAAACCTTTGTTTGACGATGTTAGAGTTAGAACCGAAGACCTTCAGTACTGGAGCAAGCCGCCCGATGCCGAAAGCAAAGGAGTTAACGGACACGTTGTTGTCAGCGAGAAAGGTGAATACGTTGAGCAACTCACAGATATATATGGCTGGAAATTGCATTACTACTTTTATCACGGATGGGCCTGTAGAGACTGGTTCCGTGGATACGATAAAACGTTTCTTATTCCTCGCGCTCAACAGAGATCTCCAACCAAAACTTTTATGAGCCCAAACAGAATTGTTGCAGGCAAACGAGATCACAGGGTTTTGTTTTTGTACAACGTATTTCGGCATGGGTTAGATAATAACTATATTTCGGCTCCTAGAACATGTCCTTACGAAAATGTAGACATCTCACAAATAGCACTCAAGTATAATAACATATATTCCGACATAGAGCAAGTGTTTCAGGAAGCTAATTTACCAAGACTATTTGCCGGCGAAGATACACAGGTAATGACCTCCTGCTGGCTGGGCAACTATGCAGAGGCACAGGACAGTTTGGTGTATGTACCTACTGAAACTGTGTATTTTGGAAAAAGATTACATATTACTGAAAAGACATTCAAGGCCATTGCGTTAGAAATGCCGTTTGTGTTGGTAGCACCTGCTGGTAGCCTAGAGTACCTGCGCAGTTATGGATTCAAAACATTTGGAGATGTGTTTGACGAAAGCTATGATTTAGAAACAGACGATGTCAATCGCATAGAAAAGGTTACTAAACTACTAAAAGACTTAGATAACTTGTCTCCTACAGAACGCCTAAACATTCATCGTCGATGTTTGCCTATTGTGATTCATAACTATGAACATTTTTATGGGGGTAACTTTGATCGTGTGCTATGGAGAGAACTGCAGGAAATGCTAAATGGACTTCGTAGCTGATATCATAATCAAAGGGCGTCCTTACCCTGCTCTAGCAGTACATCAGGCAAGGCCTTACACACAAGGATGGCGTGAGTTTGGGCAACACTGGCCGCACACTACACCTGCTGAATTGTTTGCTCACATGAATGATCATGGAGTTGAATACCAGTTAACCACCCATGGTAGTGGTTACTATACAATTGGACTGGGCTTCTTTGACTTTTCAATAGACTACTTTGCGTTACTCAACCCTGCCATCCTGCAGGGCGTTACTCAGGGTGTCATTACTGTGCTGTTTTATTATCACGAAGGTGATAACCCGCACAATATTAAACAAAGACTAGATGCACTGTGTGTGCAACACAACTTGCCCATCAGCTGTTATAGATTTGTTTCAGGCAACACTGCTGCCAATTCAATTCCAGGCTTTGCGTACTTCCCAGATCATGAGTTATTGTTTTGGAGTAGAAATCGTGATGTGGCGCCTGTTGAATTTCATACTAGATCAAGGCCATACACCTTTGTTGTGTTAAGCAGAACACACAAATGGTGGCGAGCAACCATAATGGCAGACTTGTTACAGAGCAACATGCTGTCACAGAGTTTATGGAGTTACAACACTGAGCTACCATTGGGAGACAATCCCGCAGACAATCCCATAGAACGCCTGCCCAATGTTGCTGTAGATGTGTTCATGGAGAACGGCCCGTACCGGTGCGACACACTAACAGTGGACGAGCACAACAATCATGCACTTGCCGTGCCCGAACATTATACAGATGTATACTTTAATGTTGTGGTGGAAACGCACTTTGACGCTGATGGATCTGGTGGCACATTCCTAACTGAGAAGACTTTTAAACCCATAAAGAATGGCCAACCATTTGTGCTGGTTGCGCCCGCAGGTAGTTTACAATGCCTACGTGATCTAGGCTACAGAACATTTGATTCAGTACTAGACAATAGTTACGATCTGGAAACCAATAACACACAGCGTTGGTTAAAAATAAAGCACACACTTGAGCAAATACAACAAGACCCGCGTGACCTGTTGCTACGCTGTTGGGATGATATCAAGCACAACCAACAGTTATTTTTGGCCAGCAAGGCCCAGCGTTTAAATACTTTATTCACTAAACTACAATCCTATGATTAATTCCTATACCAGTTGGCAACCTCTTGAAGAGGTCATTGTGGGTCGCGCCTACTCACCAGATTACTTTGATTTCATTGACAATGCTCAAGTGAGAAATCAACTGCAACAAATTCTTGCCGAAACAGAAGAAGATCTTGACAACCTGAGCCGGACTATTCAAAAGTACGGTGCACGAGTTCGCCGCCCTAACTTGCCATCCAAAGATCAATTTGTCTGGCATCAAACTGAAGGAGGAGGTGCTCCGCTGCCGCCACTGACACCACGCGACTGGCAAATCACCCTGGGCGACAAACTGTTGCGTGTGCTCAACATGGAAGAGCTTGACGAGATCTGTGCTGACTTTGGAGATCAAGTTGTTAACCCGCACAAAGGTCGCTGGGATCAGGACTGTATACTAAACGGTGCATCAGCATCGTGTATTGTACGTGTGGGCAGAGATGTGTTTTTTGACAACTCAGACTTCCTGCGTCCTGATCAAACACGTTGGATTGTGGACAATGTACTAGGTCCCGAGTATCGCATACACGAAGCTATCACAGACGGACATGGCGACGCTGTGTTTGCCATTCTCAAGCCCGGTGTACTGCTAAGTTCCAAACACGATGTCAACTTGGATCTAGCCAAGGACTTCCCAGGGTGGGATGTGTGCAAGATCTGGGACAGTTCAATCTGGGCTGCCATGGAAGTGGGCAAGTTCAAATACGAGCAATCGCCGGGTGCTTGGTATGTACAAGGGCAAACACCCACACCCGAGTTTACACAATTTGTGGACAAGTATCTAAACAAGTGGACAGGCTTTGTGGCTGAAACTGTGTTTGATGTCAACTGCCTGGCACTAGATGAAGAGAATGTTATCTTCAGCGCCTACAACAAAGAAGTGTTTGACTACTGCAAAAAGCACAAAATCAATCCTATCATCAGTGAATTGCGACACAGCTACTTCTGGGATGGTGGTATCTCATGCTGTACCCAAGACCTAACACGTCGTGGCGGCTTAGAGACATATCTATGAAGTTTGTTATTCCAATTGAAAACCGATTTCACTGGAACAATGTTCCCCGCAATCGAGATCTAAAGCTCACAGTAGATTATCATTGCAATGCGCCCAGTCGCAAATTGCTAGTAGATTGGAAAGGTGACTGTTTTGTATGCGGGTGCGAACTATGGCTGCCCATAAGTGTGGGCAAGATCTCTGACTTCAAACGCCTGGAAGATGTATGGGCAAGCCCAGCTGCACAGGCTTTACAACAAAGCATTGACCGCAAGACTTTTGATAACTGTGCTGTCACACGCTGTGGTGTCATGCAGTATGACATGATTGAAACTGAATACACTATCAGTATCAACATAGACGAAAGCTGTAATTTACATTGCCCCAGCTGTAGAACTGCGCCTGTGATGATTGCCAGCGGTAGTCGTCATGAAGAAAAGCTGGCCTGGGTCAATCATCTAGTGGACATGCTGGAACAGTTTGATCAACCCTGTAGAATCATCATGAGTGGCAATGGTGATCCACTTGCCAGCAGTATCATGCGCCCGTTGTTGCACAGATACAAGCCACGTGCGAATCAGTGGATCAAACTGTTTACTAATGGTCTGCTACTGCGCAAACAACTCACAGACAATCCTGTTACAGCACACATTGACGAGTATCTAATCAGCATAGACGCAGGATCTGCAGATGTGTATGAACAAGTTAGACTAGGTGGACGTTGGGAACAACTCATGGACAACTTTGCGTTTCTCAAAGAGCACACACAGCACAAAGACGGCAGCAATCACAATGTAGCGTTGACCATGGTCATGCAAAAAAACAACTACAGAGACATGAAAAATTTCTGTAAGTTATGTTTGGAATTTGGATTTGTAGGAAGTATCACCAAGCTAGAAGACTGGGGCACTTGGCGTGACTTTTCAGAACACGATGTGTTGAATGCCGACCATGCTGACCATACAGCAGCCACTGAATTCTTACGTGAAACCTACAATGAATATTCGTATCACGTGTTCTTTCATTCAGCGTTGCAACAGCTATTGGGGGTTGATCAGCATGTCAATCCCACCGACAATCACGCCACAATAAAAGGCTGATCAAGCCAGGGAAACAGCTCACGCCAGTCGGTTCCTCTGCGTCGATCTATTTCAGTCAAATAAATCCGTAGATCTTCTATACGTGACACATCACGCGGACCTGCTTGAATTTGGCGCATGATGCCTGTCATGTGTTCTCGTGCGCCAGCTGATCCAGGCTTGTCTGTGGGCATAGCTGCCAGCACACGTTCAAAGTCTGCGTCAAACACACCTGCACCAAATATATCTGGCACCATTTCTGGTGGTGTCATTACTGACATAAAGCTGAAGCTGATAGGGTTCCAAGGATCTCTACGTGCGTTCCACCCGTTGATACGTTCCACTAAGTCAGGCAGTGTTTTAATTGTTAACGCACTAATAGCTGTATTCATACACATCACAACCCAGTCTTTATCCAGTAGATATTCCCAGTTCTCTTGCCATTCAGCCAGATCCAATCCCCAACGCACATATTCTTCCTGCGGACCCCAAGCATCCAAGCTGCCGGTAATTTGTAATCTTTTCAGCGCACCTGACTTGACCATGGCTCCAAAGCGATCAATGTATGCTCGGAACTTCTTTGTGGGAACTTTTAAGTTAGTAATGATATTGAATGTCAGCTCTGGATTAGGATGACTTTCCCAGAAGTCCAAGCTGGTATCAAATTCCGGCTGAAAGAAAGGTTCGCCGCCCAATATCTGATAATAACGTATGTGCCGGTAGCGATCTTTATCGCTTAGATATTTCCAAAAGTCTGCCAACATACGTTCGTAGTTGGGGTTGGAGGGTTGATTGTATCCAAACTTCACCCGTCCTTGTTCAAACACGCCAAATCTTTTGTTTTCTTCTTCCCATTTAGTTGAGAAGTGACTGCCACAGTACAAGCAGGCCATGTTGCAGGTGTTGTTGAAGTAGACTTCTAGGATAGTGGGCACAACTTCTACTGCCTCTGAATCAGTCAACAACTCAACAGGAGTACGATCTTTTTCGTGTCCAGCATGCAGTTGATATTGACGATCACTCATGCCTCCTGCTGTTTCAATCTTTTCACAGTATTGACATCCGCCTTGTGGCCACTCACCCTGTTTCATTAGTTCACGTGCGGCTATTTTGTTGGGCAAGTTGTGAAATGATTCAAAGTCATCCACAGGAATAGGTGCTTGATCTGTACGATGGCAACTAGAGCTTGTGCCCTGTCCTAGATACACAGTCGACCAGGCCCATTTTAACAAACATGCTGTGTCACTCTTTATGGGAAATACTCTATCAGTCATGAGCAGACTTTTACTCCGTATAATTGTTCAAAGCGATCTGCGTCTGCACGATCATTTACCATGGGTTCTCCACGTATGTTAAGACTTGTGTTTAACAGCATGGGACAGCCTGTTGCCTTGTACCAGGTTTCTAGCAGTTGTCGGATCCCTGAACCGTCACTTGGTACTGTTTGTACACGACTAGTGCCGTCGCGATGAACGATAGCAGGAAATATGTGAGGATGCCTACAGCGAGCGACTGACTGCATATACCTACTGTTACTGAAACCATGAGGCATATCAAAATACATATCAACATGCTCCTCCAAAATAACTGGCGCAAATGGTCTGAATTGTTGTCGTCTTTTAATATCATTTACACGTTCCTTTATGTCTGGACCACGGGGGTCTGCCAACAATGATCTATTGCCCAGAGCCCTGGGCCCAAATTCGGCACGGCCACTGGCCACACCAACAATTTTATCATGTAGCAAACCAGCAATAATATCACCCACAGGATAATCACCAGGAATATCATGGCCCAGATAGGCATTAGTCCAATGTATCTGTTTCCTGTATGCCAGTGCTGCCGCGCCCAGGCTAGAACCAGCATCGCTAGGGCAAGGCATAATCCATATGTTATCAAAGTATTTTCCTAAGTTGCGATTAGCACTACAGTTCAGAGCCACGCCGCCCATGTAAACTAAATTGGTGCTGAACTTGAAGTCACGTGCTCTGCGCATGACGCTGTTGATTAGTTGTTCTGCAATAGCTTGTGCGCCGGCGGCAATATCAAATTCCTCCATATCCTGCAGATATCGACTGTCAATGCCTGTGTGTAGATTTTCTCGAAAACGTATTGCGTCAGAGTCTTCCACCAGCTTTCGCATTGTGATAGACTGTGTGGCATTGCCATAAGCGGCCATGCCCATTAAGATGTATTCTTCGTCTAGTGGGCGTAGGCCAACACTGCTGGTAGCCGCACTGTAGAACAGTCCAATTGAATGTGGATAATGTTGTGCCCAAAGTTTTCGATACTTTGCCATGCCTTTAGAATCATATTGTGCCGCCCATATTGTAATAGTATCAAACTCGCCCACAGCATCTATTACCACCACGGTGGCACGATCGTAAGGGCTTGTTTGGAATCCTGCTGCCGCATGGCAAGCATGATGATTGTGTGTGCTTGTGCTGGGTGTTGACTGCATGACTTCAGGCACCTGTTGCTGTAACACTTGATTCAGTGTGACTTTGTTCCACTCAATGCCTTGGCCAGCGTACCATTGACGCAGTTGTTTCAACCACGGGCGTTCATAGTATGCCACATGATCTATGCTGTGTGTCAGTGCGTCCTTGAGTAATTCAGAGCAGATGTTGGCATCATTCTTTTGCTTTGAATAGCGTTCACTGTGTCCCGCAAAAAGAATATCGCCATTATGAATTACAGTGGCGGCAGCGTCGTGAAACCCTGCTGAGATTCCTAGTATGTTCATTTGTAGATAAATGGATCTCTTTTGCGCAGTTCTTTAAGCTTCTTGCGGTAGCGAATTTCCAAACGAATTCTATTGTATAAGTTTTTAAGCCAGTTCATGTCATGGTCCTTGTATGCATGTCACTTGGCGTGCCACAAAGTCTGCATCGCTCCAGTGATAGTTGTATGTAGCTTCACAGGCGTCAGTTTCTATTTTATACACATCCAAATGGTCTGTGAGTTGCTGCCAAATTTTGGTGTGGTCTTCTGTGCCAAAACTCTGCATCAAGTTAACTTGTGCCACCCGGGGATGCCCTATAGTAAGCGTCTTGTCTTCTGGGTCAAATCCATTTGCCGCCAACCATTCACGGAACTCGGCCAACTGCTTGATTTGCCAGGGGTAAGCACCTGGGTCTCGCGCCCACTCTATATCAAAGTCTCCAGCGGCTTGTGTTTGTGCTCGTAGTGTTGTGGTAGTTAATTCGTCTATGCGACTGTTGCGACCTTCGTCGTGAAACACTTCCCAGTGATGTTTGCCCACTGCTTTGTTCACACCCACATACACTCCGCCTAGACTGCGATTGATTGTGTCTATACCAAACAGCTCATAATCTTCAGGTTCTAGTTCAAAGCGTGGTGCATTCAACCAGCACATGAGCTGACTGGGACGCACCCATTCAGGCGCATGCTGTGCTTTGCGCATGCTCAGCACAAGGCTTTCGTACTCGTGACACAAGAGATTTAATTGTCTAATATGCCAGCGTGTGGCAACATCTGCACGAGTGTAAAATGGACTCATTGCACCACTCACACCCTGAAGGTCTTCAAAGTAACGATGCAACTGATTTGTTTTATTGTGTATTAATTTGCCGCCAGGCAGGCCATCACCCACAGCACCTGCAGTAATGGTATTCATGGTGTCAAAATGATCTGCAATTTGATAACCCATGTCTGCTGCGTTAATGGCAGCAATTGATTGATTGATTTGATCACAGATGTATTCTGCTGTGCGTGGACCATTGGGCCAGCCAAACCAACAGTAGTTCTTTTCCAAATGATAATTGTTGCGAATTAAATCATTTAATGCCCCAAGCCAGCGGTGACTTAGACTGGTATTTGCAATGTCTATGTGCACCGGCAACAAATGCCCCGTCACAAAGTCTCTAAGAGTTATCTTAATCTGTTTCAATTTGATCCCACCATTGTCTAATTTCTGGACGCTGGCCTAATATTGTGGCCATGTCAGTTGATGCTGTGCGCATGCTTTCCAGTCGTAACACACGAGTCTTGCCCTGCCGAATGCCATCAGCATAGGTGTCTGGCCATTGTTCCTCAAATGTAGGGCGTGTTTTTAACTGTGCAAGCATGTCACGCATCACACGAGTCTGACACTGCGCCAAAAGATCATCAATCCAGGCGTCCAGTAATAATCTAGGCAGGCATAAAGGACTCATTGCGATTTGTGGTCCAAAACTAAAGATAACTTTGGCCAATAAATCTACATTAAAATCACGTGCCAATTGTTCCATGTTTGTGAGCTCAACCATACCCGGCAGGGTGAGTGTGAAGTCCAGGCGCATTTGTCGAATATTGTATTTTCTGCGACCGTACTGTAGTCCTTGTTCAAAATTCTTCAAGAATTCTTCATAATTTAACCCAGTGCGTATGTATTCACCCACAGCGCCTGTACCGTCTAAGCTAGCACAGATTTGCCAGTCACGTATGTTGGCCAGGATGTCTGTGTAAAGATTAGCACCTTTGTAATTGACCCTGCTCAAATTGGTATTGTAACGTGCATACACTCGAGGTCCGTCGCCCAGCTCAACAATACGTTTCATGTAGCGCCAGTGCTGTTCATACATCAATGGCTCGCCGCCTACCCAGTAGATTTCTTCTATGCGATGCTGTTCCACAGCTTCGGCAAACTCCGCTTCAATTTGACTGTCTTGAAATGCTGTTATTTCTTGTCTTATTTCAGGCAACATCCAATTGTTTTTGGGATTGGACCAGTCTGTCATGTTATTTTGCTTTTGTTCTGTTTCCCAACTTGAGCTTAACATGTCTCCACAGGTTCTGCATTTGAAGTTGCAGAGATTACTAAAACGATAGTCCCAACTCACAGGCTGCATTGTGGTGTGACCGGTGTCATCTGTTGTGGTAGCTATGTCGTTGTACTTGTGCCGAAACAACTGCCAAAAATAAGTTTTATACACACTGGTATTCAACAGCTTGCTATTGCACACATCACATTCAGGCAGGGTTTCTCCAGCCATCATGCGTCTACGCACACTGCGCATGTGTTCACTATTCCAGTGTTCATCCAAGGTCATGGGTGTGTAAACGCCTGTGCCTGCGGCTGTGTCTATGTATTGCTCAAAGTTTTGTGCTGGCTCGCGTGACGCACAGCACATTCTACGCTCAGTTTGTGGACTCAGGTATGTGTGCGTCCAAGGAACCATGCACAAGGTATCAGGTTTTGGTGTAGTCATATTCAATTAATTCTGCAAATTCTGGAGCCACGGTGGCCAAGTTCTGGTGTCTTTTACGGTCTAGGTCACGTATTTTCATTTGCAACATAAAGCCATCAGAGTCAGCACCACGATTCATGAACTCAATAATGTTGTCAAATTCTCCACGCCACTTAGGGGGAACATCACATGTGCGTAAATGATCTGAAATGGCTGCTTTGGCTGGCGCCGGCAGTGTGGCAATTGAAAAATACCATGCATCGTGCATCATGTTCCAGTACACAAAATCAAAGGCCTGCTGGTCAATCCAGGCAGCCAGTTGATCAATATAACGTACATTAAACACATTTACAGTGGCACAGCATTGCAATTGTATATTGGCATGCATATCGCGAAGGGCTCGGAACCGAGCAATGTTAATTTGTACTTCATCCCAGTTGGCATTTGAACGCTGATATTCAAATCTTTCTTGTAAGTCATCAATTGAAAATGCTATTTCCACAGTTTTAAAATGACGCCAAATTTCATGAGCTTCTTCAGGATAGTGAGTGCCATTTGTATTATAATGTATTTCCACTTGATGTGCAATACCGCGATCCACAATGCCCTGTAGCATTTGGAAATGCTCTCGAATCATAAATGGTTCTCCGCCTGTGAATTCTATGTAGCGTATGTCATTTAAATGTTGATCAATTTCGCCCCAGAACTGCGGATTTTCTCTGGGCCAGGCGCCTGCCTGTAGCATCTGATATGCAAAGCTGGTTTTCTTTTCTTCCGCAGGCAACTGTGCCAGTTCTTCTGTGGCAAATTGACTTGAGCTCCATGATCCGCATATGCGACATTTCAAGTTGCAGATGTTGCCCAGTTTCAGATCCAGGAACATCAAGGGCTTGGCATCTGCGGTCCAATCAGACGAGATACCCATGTGCTTCATTCTGTCCAGGGTGTGCATACGCTTGCTGGTACGACCTGCACGTTCTTCATTCCAGCACTTGCGGCATGTCTGTGGACGCTCACCTGCTAGAAATTGTTCGCGCAACGTGCGCATGTGTGTGCTGTTTTGTATGTCTTTAAAGTCAGCAGTCATCAAACTGAATTTTTCATTGTTGTTGTCAACAATTTCATCGTCAGCCAAACAACAAGGGCGCACTGTGCCAATGGGCGAGGCTTCTAGGCTGACCCAGGGTAATACACAGAATTTATCGTGTGGAATATTCATTTTAATGCCTTTAATTCTGGAATAATATCCAGGATATTTTCTTTTCTAATTTCATCCAATCGATCAGTGGTTCTCCAGAACTTGGGAATCAAATGTGTGTTGTCTGTGCTCATCATGTACGTGATTGCTGATTCAAATCCCACTGTGGCTCTACTCAAAGGATCCTGTGGACGCAACCATTCTAAATGTTGTTCAAATTTTTGTTTGATCTGTTGCTTGTATTCCAGGGTAGCAATGTCAATACGATACTCATAAGGATCCTGCAAGATGTTTACATTCAAATCCTGTGGGCGCAACAGTCCTTTTTCCACCCAATCTCTGTGAAAGTCCGGCAAATGCATGGCATTCATGATGCTGAGTGTGGGCGAAATATAGAAGTCTACTCCTGGACATATTTTCAACATGTCCCTGCGGTTCTGCTCTACCACAGCCCAGTCTGTGCCCTTGCGTATGTATTCACCACGTGGGCCTGACGCATCTAAACTTGCACCCACTGCCACTGAATCAAATTGTTTCCAGTATTCAAATACACTGTTACCTTTTAAGTCGGTATGTGTGAAGTTTGTGTTGTATATTAATCGTACATCAAATCTTTTGCGTTTTACCAACTCGTCTAGAATGTGATAGTGTTCTTCCATCAGCAGTGGTTCGCCGCCAGCAAAGTAAATCTGCTCTACATAGTCCAGATGCGGAATCAATTGTTCCCACATGTCAGTTTCGGTACGTCCTGCATAGTTCAGCACAGGATTAGATTGTTTCCAGTTGCCCCCGGCTAGTTTTGCTTGATCTTGATACCACTGTGAACTAAAGATGTGCCCACAGCTACGACATTTTAAATTGCACAGGTTTGAGAAACGAATATCCCAATAAGTCATTTCAAATTCGTTGAATGTGCCATCAGGTTCGGTTCTATGCACACGATCAATATGGTGTCCGTGATGCTTGTTTGCTGATTGGCGGCCCGAAAAGAATCCAGAATCTTCTTGCTCGTGGCATTTACGGCAAGTTTCATTTGGGGTGTCACTCAACATGTTTTGTCTTAACTGTCGCATACGTGTGCCATTCCATACATCAGCTAAAGTTTCTTTGCGTGTGTCACCATACACAGGTGAGTGTGTGGCATGGCAGCAGGGATATGCTTCACCTGTGGGCCAAGCATGCATGTGAATCCAGGGGTAAATGCAGAAGTTTTTGCTTTCACTGAGTAAAAACTTGTCTTGCTCGCTGACTTCATTCAGACTGATTTTTATGGGATTAGCTGATCCATATTGATACTGCTCTTTACGACTGTAAGGATGCTGTGTTAGTTCCGTCGTAACAAACTCACCAGAGCCATGTGCAAACTTCACAGGCACAGGGTCAGAACTCTGTGAATTGATATAGGCAATTTCTTGCGCAATATTGGGATTGGTACTGAATACCAGCGCAAAATAGTTGCTAATATCAGTTTCATTCAATGCTACCTGTATGTTCTTTAAAATAATGCCTGCAGAGTCTGCATTCTTTACATAATAATCATGCGAGTGTACAAACACAATGCGCTGATTTTCTGTGTAGGCTGGTTGGTACACAGCCTCGCATTGGCTGCGCAACCATTTTGTGCTGGTTTCATAATTATCAGTCCAGGCTGATAAATCAATCATGCCAACAACATCGTATTGTGCTTGTAGTTCTTGTAGTGTCATTTGTTCAGGAGTTTCTTTAATTTGGGAAATGTTATTGCAAAGTCCTTTGCTCTGCGAGCATCGTATTGCGAATAGAATTCACGGAAATCATTGCGTAGCTTGGGCATTTCAAATGTGTCTGAGTGCGGTGTCTTGACCACATCCAAATAGTCTATCAGGCGTTGTGTGTGATTTATTTCGTGTTCGTGTAACATGAGATCAGCACGATTGACTGCTAACCAGGTGGCCAAGTCATCCCGGTACTGGTTGCGTAGTTCTGTGGGCAAGACCAAGGCTGATTGAAAGCTGGGGAATCGTAATATATTTAATGTAAAGTTCACACGCTCGCGCCCGTATGTGCGCTTCAATTCCAGCAATTGATCAAGTAGGTCAGGCAGTGTGGTCAAGCATAGTGCGTTAATTGTACACATCACATGCACTGCTTTTACTGTGTTACTCTGCAACAACAAGTTGATGTTTGTGCACCATTGCTCATAGTCCAAGCCGTCACGAATGTACTCTGCTTGGGTGCCCGTGGCTTCCATTGATGTGTACAGTTCCACATGCGGTAGTGAACGGATGGCATCAATGAACTCCACAAGCTTTTCTTGACTGAATCCCAGGTTTGAATTAATAGCTAGTTTAGTAGAGCTTTTGCCTTGATTTTGTTTGAACCAGTCAATCAGCTTCCAGGTGTAGCCGCTCATCAAGGGTTCTCCGCCTGTGATTCTTAGTTCTTGTAAGGTTCTATGGAGGTCTTTTTCCCACCATTCAAAG
>Ga0181356_1000581_pt1 | contig 15804 bp, 14 predicted proteins | sample Fa13VDMM110SN_FD_130104 | JGI IMG/M metagenome (GOLD analysis project Ga0181356, IMG submission 130104) | Freshwater viral communities from Lake Michigan, USA - Fa13.VD.MM110.S.N | ecosystem: Environmental > Aquatic > Freshwater > Lake | place: USA: Michigan | collected 2013-09-24 | reverse complement strand
TTCCTACCCCTACAGCCGAGGATGATGTTTTCTTTTGGGCGACAGAGCTAAATGATTTTGCTGGAGACTATGCCAACACTGGAGCAACAATAGTAAATTTATTTAAATCTGCAGTGCATCAATTAGACAATAATGAAATTTTATATCGCGAAAATTTTCTTTACATGATGCAATCAATACGCGAGTACTCTCAAAGTTTTGAAAGGAAACGAGTTTTAACAGAGGTTGGTGGTTATGTTATAAGTGAAACAAAATACGATCAATTTGGTGTCAATAAAAACACATCGTTCAACATACCGCTTTATTTATTATCCCCCTTTTGGAATACTGCCAGTCTTATTCCATCACGTCTTTTAAAAAATAGTAAATTATCTTTAGTAGTAAACAAAATAAAAGAAAGTTTAGTCGCTTATAACCGTGCTTCAAATAGGGTATCTTTCCCTGACGATGTATCAGTGACCTTTTCCGAAATGTCATTAAATTTATATCAAACAGAATTATATGATGAACTTCATAAAAGTATAAAAAACCAAATCATACATTTTCCTTATTATTCAAACAATAATGATATTCATCTTCTAACCAGTAGTAGCTTTATGATTAATATTCCTTTACAGGCAAGTAATTTAGCATATGTAGCATTAAAATTTAGAGCGGGCGGAGATTCACCAATAGAATCAGCGTCTATACAAGATTTAGGAGATCCAAAACCAGATAACAACTATTTACCTATTAAATACAATGCAAGAATTAACGGAATGATATTTCCAGGGTTTCCCATAAATGATAGCGCCCAAGCATATATAGAAAGTATAAACGCACTACAGACCATCTCATATCCAAACGCACAAAATGTTGATGAAATGAAACTAGAAAATAAATTAATGGGTTCTACAATTTCATATTTTCAATTTTCTCATACGGAAGTTACAGAGATTGCAGATAATAATATTCAATTAGTGTCTGGTTTTTCATCAGGTGGGGTTATTTTTGCAATTAATTTACAGAAATCAAATAATGTTTCTTTAACTGGATTAGAAGTAAATGCATCTCGTAATCTTACAATAGAAATAGAAGGATTAGATAATTATGATAATTTAACACTATTTTCACAGGTCAGATATATGAATTTGGCAACAATTGATAAAGATAAAATTGTTATTATGAAATAAATATACACAACGGCTATAAAAAAATAATTACGATATAATTATTTTTTTATTTGTTATATATAATTATATATACTATATGAATAGCATTTTAGAAATAAATAAATTAACTTACGAACTACCCAGTGTAAGTGTTGCAGCTAAACAGACACAAAGAACAAGATCATTTGCATTTCCACAAAATTATATAAACGCACAAGCTAATGATGTAATCCCGATTTTAGTCAACAGTGATAGATCGTATATAGATGGTCGTCAAAGTTCTATTAATCTTGTTCTAAAAGTGAATGTATCACCTCAAGCAGATATGAGATATTTTTCATTTGACTACGGGTTTGGTAATAAAAACTCAGGAGCGACCATTTTAAATCTAATATCTGAATTATTGATTGAATCTCGTGATGGTACTATGTTATATCAAGAAAGGTACTTGAATATTATGCAAAATATAAGAGAGTATAAAATATCAGTTGAAAAAAAGAACATGCTAACTATGATTGGTGGTTCATATGATAATAATAACGACGATGATAATTTTCCTTTTTATAAGGTGAATTTGGATAATAGTTTTAATATTCCGTTATCAGACCTATGCCCGATGTTTAATACATCTAATTTATTATTACCTGAACTGATCACTGGAGCTAAAATGTCATTAATTTTATCAGAATTAAAAAAAAATATTATAGCAATAAATCTAAATATGCAGCAAGTTGATGTGCCTTTAGATATAACATTTGACATAAAAAATGTATCTCTTTACTTACATCAAGTTGATTTATATGATGGCGTTCAGAGCGTCATTAAAAATTCACTAACAACTTTAAATAAAGGTTTAGAGTTTCCTTATTATTGCTATCACAATTCTCGGTTCCGACCTACAAGCAGTAGTTTCACATATGACGTCCAATTATCTTGTCAGAACGTTCAATATATAGCAATGAAATTTTTTAAGCGTGATTATGTTCAACAAACATCGCCAGTAGCATCAGCAACTATTGCTGAATTAAGAACTCAAAAACCAGCAGATGATAATGCACTTTCATTTTCTGTAAGGGCACGGATTGGTTCGCAGTATTATCCAAATTATCAAATTTTGTCAGCGACAGAAGCATATATTAACACCTGTCAAGCACTCAATCCTATCAGCTTCTCAGACACACAAGATATAGATGTTTTAAAGAATACCAATAAATTAACATCAGGCATGATGGCTTACTCTAACTATTGTGTTAGTGGTGAATTTAACCCTAACGATGGATCATATACAGCTGGTTTTTCTTCTGGTGGATTTTTAGTCGCTATATCACTTGAAAAATCTAATAATGTATCTTTAACAGGCGTGCAGACAACTCAAGGCAGAACAGTTTCAATTGATATTCAAAATTTAGAAAAGTATGCTGATTATGATTTATACACTCAGGTCCAATATTTAACGGTTGTTTCAATTACAGAAAATAATTGTATTGTTTCAAAATAAATAATATATAAATATAATATATATATGGAAGAAATATTAAATGCTAACAAGTTATTGTATAGTTTACCAATCGGTGTTGATGCTGTTTCGAATGCAACAACTACAATCAATAATTTTAACCCAAATTTTTATGAAACAAAAGGTGGCGACACTATGTTCGTACAATTTCCTAAAACAACAACATATTTAGACGCACAAAACAGTTATATTAAATTTAAGTTAAAAATTGAGAATTTTAATAGTGGTACTACATATTGTTTTAATAGTTATGAAAACGATGAAATTGGTTTAAATATTGGATCATCAGTTATGAACCTTATTGAATCGGTTGAATTAATAACAGAAGGAGGTCAATGTCTTTTTCGCGAGTTATTCATTAATGAGATGCAAACAGTTCGTGAATATAGAAATAATATTAGTCGAAAGAACTATTTATCATTTATGGGTAGTATCTGCGATAATAATAATTCTGATCTAGATTTACCAGAGAATAAATTACCATTATTTAACACATCAAAAGATACAAGCTTCTATATTCCATTAACTGAGATCAGTCCATTTTTTAATGGCGTCTTAATTCCAGATTTACTTCTATCTAATGCAATTCTAAAAATAAAAATAGCAGATGTTAGCAGATATACAAAAGCATATAGAATAAATCAAGCTAATGGTCGATTAATAGAAGTATCAAATGCAAACAATACTGCTGTTTTCTCAAATGTAGCATTAATTCTATCACAAAAAGAACTGTATGAAGAAGTTAGAGAAACAATCAATAAAAAATTAAAGAGCCCTGAAGGTCTTGAATATTCATATTATACAAATTTTAACACATCATTTGAATTTAATACTAATGCACTTGGTGAAGATTATAAAATACCATTGAACTTATCTGCAGGTAAAATAAAATATCTATGTATTAAACCAACTCTACCAGACGCTCAAAACAGAGTTCCTTTAGCATCAGCAGTATGGGATAATTATTATTTTGATGGTTCATCACCATTTAAACCTACAGTTTCATATAATCTGCCTTTTGGTCTTCAAATTAGATTAGGTAATCAAGTTCTGAGCACATATGAAGTAAAAACAATCGCTGAAATTTATGAACAAACAATACGCACTTTATCAAATATTTCGTATGGAGACTGCCAAGATATTGATGTTGAAAAATGTATAAATAAAAAATCAACAGGTTGCGTCTCTTTCTATAATTACGCCCATTTAGACCGTAATTTAAAGATGCAATCAGATCGCGGAGTGTTATTTGGTTTTAATTTTGATAGAGTAGAAGGTTTGGGTGTATCCGGTTTATCAACAGGTATAGAAAGGCTCATAGAAGTTGATGTATCCAATTTTAAAACAAATAATAAACCAATATGGTATTTTCAAATACAATATTTACAAACGGCTAACATCTTTGAAAATGGTGACATTGCAGTAAACAGATAAATAATAATTATAAAAAAAAATAATATATTATGTAATTGTATATAATATATTATGAGTAGAATTGGTAAAACTACAAAAAACCCCCAAATATACAACCTAGCACTTGGTAGATATGAAGAAGAATTTGAGATGGAACAAATTGGAAATAAAGCACCACCAGCATCAGGTTTAGTTTCTAGACAACGTGTGAGTGAAGCAGCACTAGGCAGTCAAAAGGTCATTTTTGGAGCATATGACGCACCCAGATTTAATCTTGAAGATACAACCAAATATTATAAAGCAAAAGCAAAAACGGATAACATTCCAACCACTGAATATCAAAAGAAGATTGGTTCACGATCACAAGGTTCATTTATGCAGATGGCTGATAATAAACCATATTTGGAACTTGCAGGTAAGGCTCTTAATGGTGATTTATATTCGGTTGCACCATCTACTGATCTATTGTCAGAGCAACAAATGTATAAATTAATGACAGTTTATAAACCCTCTATGATACAACCACAAACTGAAGAAAGCAAAGTAATTGAAGAGATTGCAAAAGTTGGCAGTCCATATCAACAAGATCTATTGTCAAGAGAAAATGAAAACCCAAGAGAATTTATTGAAAAGGATTTATACAAAGTTGAATTGTATCCAAGTACTTATATTTCAAAAGGTGATGGTGGATCTAATTTGGTCTTTGATTATAATAAAGAATTTAATAAAGGGACCCAACCTAAAACAAGACAAGAACTATATAATCAATATTTTAACTCACGCAAATCAACAAGTAATGTAAATGTGATGCAAAGAGACGCCGCCAAAGCCCGTGAGGTGTTGTCAGTCTATGGGAACAAACAACATGAACAAGCACCAGCAAAAGTAGATATTAGACCTGAAATCGTTAAAGCAAAAGCGGAAGAACAAAAAGCACACGACAAAATAGAAAAACGAGAGGAAGGAGGAGCAGTTGTTATGGATGGAAGTCAAGCAGTTAAAAAAGTAATCAATTTAATTACAACACTGTCTGATTTACAATAAATTAATTATAAAAATATAATATATTATCTATTAGTATATTATATATAATGAGTAATATTAATGGATCAATGGACTACAGAGGTGAATATATAGTAGGTCAAACAGATGGTTTTAGTGGTATAACAGGACCTACTGGACCAACAGGACCATCAGGAGGACCAATCGGACCAACCGGACCACAAGGTGTCAGAGGATTTACAGGACCAGTTGGACCACAAGGTATTAAAGGAGACACAGGACCTCAAGGACCATCAGGAGGACCAGTCGGACCAACCGGACCCAAAGGTGACACAGGATTACAAGGATCAACAGGACCACAAGGACCACAAGGAATACAAGGACCAACCGGAACTGGAGTTCTACCAAATCCTGTAAATGAATTAAATGTAAAAATTTTATCTATCGTAGGAGATACTGGTATTACACCATATTATACATTTCCAAGACAGACTGTTTTAGATGATCGTGGAAGTGTTGCTGTTTTTCAACCGAATAATACATCATTATTACAACCATACGTAGCGCCGGCATATATGTATCTTCAAACTAATTCAGCACAATTTGTTGGAGCATTACAAAATTATGTTATTGAATTATCTAATGACCGAATAAGAAGTAGATATAATATAAATGTAAATAATAACAGTTATTTTACAATGCCAATAGGGACTTATTTAGTAAATTTCAGTTGTAAATATTTTTCTACTAATCCTACAAACCCAACAGCAATGTATGTTTCAGTTAATGGTGCTATAATTAATATAGGAGATGCCCCTTTTTCATATTTTTTGAATACACCATTTATACCAGTTTCATGGAGTCAAATTATAAATGTAAATTCAAATACAGATACAGTTCAATTTATAGTAGATAATCGTATAAATAATAATACTTTGAATATCAGTACTATCGGCATTAATATTACAAAAATTGCACCAAATTATATTACGCAAGTTTTTCCATATGAAGGGGAATTTTATGCAGATTTAAATGATACCACAGATAATAGGACCATTTCACTGGATTCTGATGACAAAAATATATATGATATACCATATACTTTTATTAACCGTATAAATGAGAATGATAATACAACAATTAAAATATTTAATTCTCCACGATCGGGTGACTACAATACCGTTCAATTAAGAGGGGGGCGCAGTCCTGATGTTACTTTATACACTTTGCAATTTTCCGGAGTTTTAGGTTTTCAATGTGTGGGACAAGAAATGAAACAATTTCAAGCAGTTTTTCAAGAATCTATAAATGGTATTACATGGACTGATTTATCTACACCAACAACAATATACACCAATGAAACAGGATTACAAACGATAGCTATTAAACAAGTTCCAATTAGTTTGATAAAATATAATTATACACCACCTTCAACATATGAAAACTCATATATAAGACTTATTATTCGTCTAATTCCTGATGTTTTAACAGGATCTTTTCAATTCCCAGCATTAATATATATTAATAGCGCTCAACAAGGAATGTCAAACTGTTATTTTTCAATTTATCCAACAGTATCTTCACTTGGAAACTCGTTATATAATATTGTTATGAGAGGCAACGGCTATCAAAGTATTAGTGGTAAGGGTTATGCTATTGCACAACCAGACGGTCCATATCCAACACCATTTATAGAAGGTGTTTCATTCACGGGTTCGAGAAAATTCTTGTTACTACCAATTGTTGTAAATAATAGAACACCAGCTGGAAATAATATTTCAAGAGATGTAAAAATAGTATATCGTCAAAATACTTTGCAAAACTTCTATGGGTCTACATTATGCGAAGTACAATTTTTAAAAAATATGACAGATTATCCAGTCACAATTCAATTTAATGCAAGATGGGGTACTTTAACATCAAGTACTTTCATGTATCTTCATTTAAGTAAAAATAGTACTCCAGCGGGACAATATCTTTTAACTTTACCTAATGGAAGCCCTACTATACCACCTGGTACAACTTTCGATCAGACCGTAGTTTTTACAATTCCACAAATTTCAGCTGGGGACACTTTATTTCCTTGGTTTGAATTTTTAGGCGGTGGAAGTGATAATTCACCACTTTACATTTTAGATAATTACTCTATTAATTTTGGTTTTTAAATTTCCATTATTATATATTATATCTATACAATATTATATATAATGCCTGAACCAATCAATAAAGAACTGTATGCAAAAGCAAAAGCAGCAATTAATCAAAAATATGGAACACATACATCGGCTTATAGATCGATGGCAATTGTTAAGAAATATAAATCTATGGGGGGTAAATATCGAGATGATGGAGGATCAAGAAAAACAACACGCTGGCTAAATGAAAAATGGGTTAACGTGAATGCCAAAAAAGAGGGGGGTGGATATGAAGAATGTGGAAAGCGTGGTTCATCAGGTAAGTATCCATTATGCAGACCATCAAAGACTGTTTCTAACGATACGCCTAAAAAATACCAAGATATACCTAAAAGTAGGATTGATATTGTAAATTTAAAAAAACAAAAATTACAGAACAAAGGTAATGTTAAATTTTAAGCAAAAAATAAATTGTATCTAATGTTATTTACACCAATAGCAACAACATCAAAATTGTATGTATGTATATTGGATGCGGTGTTAAGAGCTACACTTAAAATAGGAGCCTGAGTATAATTTGCAGTAAAATCGCCAGTAGGAGATCCTACAAATTTATTAAAACCAATAGACCATAAATTTGGTTCTACATCACAAGGGTTACCCTTAAATTTAGTTTGTCCTACCTCTTGTCCTTTGCCTAAGTTTGCGGTGCTTGTAGTCGTTATTGTGTCTAAAGCATGAATTTTATAAAAGTATTGAAACTGATTCATTGGTGTAGCGCTGTTTGAATAATTCCAGCGTGTTCTATAAAAATTAGGAGCTGTAGCTGGAGATGTTTGCAACTGAAACCAAAGTTGACCTTCTTGATTGATTGTCGTGTTATTGTTTATTCGTACTATAGCCCATACTGATTGTAAATCCTGAAAAGTATAAGCACTTAGATCAATAGGTAGGGTCCAGTTAATTTTATTAGCAGATGGTGCACTCTTAACAAAGGACCAATAATTTCCTGTGACACTTGCTATCGGGTCTGCGGTGCTTGCATCTAATCCTTTCCACTCGAGTTGCTGTTGGGCGGTCAAATTAGACCAAACAACATCAAATGTTTGAGCTACTGTTGGGACTAATAAATTTAAATTCAAAGCACGAAGCATACCATTACTAACACCGGAACCTGCTGGACCAGTATAACCCGTAGCACCTGTAGCACCTGTATCACCAGTTGGACCAGTTGGACCAGTCGTGCCATTAGGAAGAACCACAATATCATTTACAAATAATTTTCTTATGTTTGTACTAGATCCAATTCTAACATCATTATCAAAATAATAACCAGTGGCACCTCTAAATTCGGTCTTTGTCGCTAATTGGTTATCACAAATATAATCAGCAGTATTAATATCAACATATGTTTTTACATTATCAGTTTGATTAAGACAACCAAGTGTCAGATATCTTTGTGTCGTTGCCTCGCCTTGTAGATAAAAATCTTTATTAGTCATAATATAATCAGGTGTTTCTAATTTCATATTATTTAATGATGATATGATTTTGGCAGCACCTACGGTCAATGTTGGTTCAAGTTGATCAAATACAGATGCAAGTTCATAAGAAAGATTAGGATCAGTTTTCATTCCATTTGCTGTTCCATCCGTAAAAGGTATTAATTTATCTGTTGTTGTAATACCATCTGAATTGAGCCATCCATAAGGGTTATCTGGTATTATATTATTTATTTCTTGTTGTAATGTGTCGATGTCTGTTTGTGTGGCAACTCTGATGCCATTTTCGTATAGTTCGTTATTTTGTGTTGTTAAGTTAACATTTGAAATTGCATTATTAATTCTAATAGTTGGATTCAAAAACATTATATTATATAATTATATATGATATATTATTTTTATTGATAATTTACTCTAAAATTATAATATATAGGTGTATTCTTGGCGTCCCCTACTGCCTGCAAAACATTACCAAACTCGTCAACAAGACGCAAATCAATCGAATCGAGACAAATAGATTGACTGAGTGTATAATCACCTCTTAAAGAACCTTGATCAGTATAAGTTTGATATACTCCGAATGGTGCCGTAATTCCAATTGCCATTATTTCTGAGGCAATTTGTGATTGTAAATCTCTATTGGTTTCTGTATCATTGTTACCAAGAACATTCAATACACTTTTTGAGTTTGCGAGTTTATTGCTTATTATATATGCATTAACACACCCGGCAAGATTGGGAGGGAAAGGGAAGGGAGAATCAACATTAGTTGCTGTGTATCCAGAACCATTAATTGGAAGACCAATTATATATAGAAAATTATTACCGATGAAATTATTTGGTGTTGATGTACTAAATTCAATTTCAACACCTGCATCATTAGTATTTATAACAAAACGTTTTAAAGTTTCAGACCAAACCACAGTAGTAGTTCCAGCAAAAGCACTTATTAATGATTGAAGTTCAGCTGCTAAAGTAGTAACATTATAATAATTTGGTGGAACTCTTATACTGTAGCCAAGTGGTAAACCACCCGTTGTAACAGTAATAGAAAAACGATTATTATAGGTCGCGATATTGCAAAAATTATTACACAGTGTTACTGTATTTAAATTAATTCTACATACATTGTTTATAATTCTATTTTGTGTCATATTGATTATACAATTTGTGTCTCTGTCATTAAAGTTAGATCTAAATGAAGTAGAGAGCCTGAGATTGGCTGAGTTGAACTCAGGTAGTGTGTCTGAATATCCATTAAATGAAAGCATTATAATATAATTATACGATAGATAATTATATTATATATTTTTTATAAAGTTTGTATCATTAAATATGTTTGATGATTATCTGATTTTTCATGTCTTGTTTTGTTTGAGTGAGTATATTTAACACCACATTCACATTTATGAATAATACTATTCTTTTCTTTTATTTTTTCTTGATTATTAATACGATATTGTTTATTTATTTCTAAATAATGCTCTTTATTATTTTCATATTTTTGTTTTTGTAGTTCGAGAAAATGTTCCTTTTTGATCTCATAATATTGTTTTTTATGTTGTTTTCGTTCTTCTTCATTAATTGATGGTCTTGATTTATTAACTATATTATTATTTTGATCTATCCAATGACGCTCTCTTGCTATTAATTCATCTTTAGAATTACAAGGATATGCTTCTAACAAAATAATTTCAACATCTCCTAATTGTAATAATTCATATGATCTTGTGTTTCCATTAGAACCATTTTTTTGATAAAAATTAAAAGCAGTTTTATGTCCAGTAAGACGTTGACTAAGATATTTTTTTGTTGTTGATCCAATATATATTTTATCAGTATGAGGACAGATAAGTTTATAAATCTTTCCTTGTTGGTAATCAGGCATTTTATATATTACTATATTATTGTTGTTTTAAGTTGTTTTTTATTGTTTTTTTTTAAATGAATCAATATCTATAACATCCAATAAACATTTTCTAAATCTTGTTTGTTCGGATTGTCTTCTGTCTATGTGAATGAAGGGGTGTGAATATTTATCGTCTTTAGTCCAACAGAATCCTAAAATGTCACCGAACTCTTTTTTATTTAAACTTGGTGGTGTGAATGTATCTGCTAGTGCTTCCTTATCTTGAACATTACCACTAAAACAAAATATATTAGTTGCATTCTGTCTGCAAATTTTAGGTAGTGAAAAATAGTATTGTGATAATACAAAAACACTACAATTGATCTGTCGTGGTCTCGAACATAATGATTTAAATGTATTTGATTTAACTATATCACAATCAATAATATCATCTAAAATAATAAATATTCTTGGAACTTTGCCCCAGTCATTATTTGCTTCTTTAACCTTTTCTTTTTGTTTTTTGATAACTGCTTTAAGATGTTTTTCTTCTGGATGATGTTTGACATGATCTTTAGGAATAACACCATCATCAATTAATTTTTGCATAATATCATCTGAACTATTGGTGAATAGAAACACTTCGTCATAATATGGACGCCCTGTTTTGTCTTTTCCATACATATGCGGATTTAAGAGCAGATTACAGCACATTACTGTTTTTCCACTCCCAATGCTTCCAATCACCATATTAATACTTGGATGTTTAGGTATAATATTGTTTTCCATCGCTGGTCTTTGTTCCGTCATATTTTTTGTTGAATCTAATCCTATGATTTTTAATCCGTCAAATTTTGGTTGTTCTTTCTTTGGTAGCATTGCTTTTCGTTTTGGTGGGTCATTTATAGTTGGTCTAAAATGGTCGGAGTCATCAGATGAACTATCACTGCCTGAATCTGATCCTGACAATTCAAATTTCTTATTTTGTTTCTTAACAGTTTTGTCAATTTGTTTAGTCAATAGTAATTCTTTTTTATGGCTAAAAGGATCATAAATATCTATGCGTCCGGTTTGTAGTTTCTTTGGTGGTTTATAATTTGTTTTCAAAAATCGTGGCTTCCTATTCATATATAATCTTAGCAAATAATATTATTTTTATACTTATCTTTTATTCTCTTTAGGGGGTCATCAGAATGTAAAACAGTTGTAAACTCTAATTTATTTTTATCATTATTTACATTTCGTTTTCCTTGATTGATTGGCTCCATCTCATCTCCTGTTACTTTTCTTGCAAATTTACTTGTGCTGTTTATAAATGATAGGGGGGTTGCAGGTTGCATTCTTGAACTCATATCAAAAGATGGAACTAATGAATATGTATTAAATCCTTTTGCTTTATCTAATTCGTCTTGAGTGTCTGCATCTTTTGGCATTTTGTTTGCGTGCATAAAACATTTACCAAATCTGCGTCTATCATCTATATCGTCCATGCGCTGAAATGGTGATGCATAACCAAGATCTGAGTTCTGGACTGATTGAACCCATCTGAAATTTGTAAAACGTTTAAGTGATTTACTTCGTTCAGATGGTTCCATAGTAACATCTTCTACTTTTGCAAGTTGATCTTGTGCACCTACAAAACCCACAGATCTTACGTTACCAATTTCTTTATCTGATTTGGTTGATAGATATGGTGCTTCAACTTCATTTTGTGATTGTAAGCCTCCAAATGGTTTTAATGGTTCTTGTTTTTGTTTTTCAAACATTTCTTTAGAGCCTTGATAATCAGTGCCGACAACTGGTAGAGGTATATATGGTTCTTCTTTTTGTTTTTGTTTTTGTTTGCCTGCTCCTTTTCCACTAGATACCATTTCACCTGATGGTGCCATTTTTACTGGTTCTTCTACTTCTTCTTTTTCTTCCATATCTACTGCTGGATTTTTTACTGCTCTTGCTTCCATTTCTTGGCGTAGTTTTTTTGCTTCCAGTAAGGCTTGTCCCATCCGTTTTTGTATTTCTCTATTTCTCTTTGCCATTTCTTGTAATGCATTTGTGTTTTCGAGAATATCAGGCTCTTGAACTTGGACATCCGGTATTCTATCAACAATATACTGAAATGAATTAATTAGTTGTTCTTGTATTTCAATTTTTTTTTCTTTATTAAATAAATCACCAATTATTTTAAGTGCTATTTCACCACTTTCTTTTGCTCTTCCTTTTGTTTCATCAGATTGATCTTTTCTATCCATCTCAAGCAATTTATCAAAACCACCAACTACTTCTTCTTTAATTTCGTTAGTTATTGGACCCTCTGTTTTTTTTTCAATATTATCCATGATTTCATCTGCTCTTTCTGCATATTTACTTCTTCCTAAACCAGTTACTCCCTTGGTCGCACCACCTCTTTCATATTCCGCTTCTGTTAATTTTGGTAATTTTTCTGTCTCTAAAATTAATTCTATTAAGTCATCATTTGTTTTATAACCTTTAAAATCATCTTCGTCCATAATTTTATACTTTTTAAATTTGCCTCCATATATATCATTCAAATTTTTTATCAATTTCCTCTGATTTTTTGTTCGTGTTGTTAGATTTGCTGCTTCATATCCTTTTATAGCTGATTTGGTAAGAGCAACCTCCTTAGCTATTTTTTTTAAAGCCGTTCTACTCTTATCTTTTAAACTTTCTGCTGTATATGACATATAATTATACTATATATATTTTTTATAATTCTGTTTTATTTTTTTCGTCGTTTTCTTCTTGACTATTTATTTCATTCTGTTTAATTTTTTCATCATCAATATTTTCTTCGTCTGGTAAATCTAATAATGATGACGGAGTTGCCTCTTTTATATCTTTTTCTATATCAGGAGCAAGTTTCTCTTTCTCTTTCACAGTGTCAGTTGAAGGTAAATCTGGATACGGTAGAAACGAGGTTTCTAACCTCGGCGCATCCTCGGGACTTATTATAAAATTATCTTCATTAAATATTTTTTCAAGATATAAATTAAATTTTTTGTATTCATTCAATCTTATCAATTCTTCTTCTGTTAATGGTTCGAGAGATGTTATTATTTCTTTTTCTATTGGTTCTGAAGATGGTTCAATCACAGGAGCAGGTGGCATTGGTTGTGTTTCCATCATTGTTTTGTTTAATTCATTATATGCTTTATTTTGTTCTTCAATTATCTTGATATCATCGTTTATAGTTTTTATTGGTGGTATTTCAATTGCAACATTTAACCATTCATCTCCTATCTTGATTGGTTTTAAATTTGATTGTTCTAAATATTGATTTTGTAAAGTTTCAAACACTTTTATCATGTTTTCTAAATCTTCATCTGTTACATCGTGTTTTGTTAAATCTACAAATCGATAATTAGTTACTGTTTCAATCATTCTTTTTAGTCCTATTGCGGCTAAAGATGCAAGTGCAAATATTCTATCTTTTATTATTGTCGATGCTACAAATGTTAGAGCTATACCCGAAAAATTATTTTTTAATCTGTAATACAACCCTCGTACTCTATATGGTATTTGTGCTCTTGGAATGTCTACATATGCTGCTCTAAAACTTGCTATTGTTTGTTCAAGGTCAGGATTGCCAACATTTTCAACATCTCGTGCGGCTTCAAGTATTTGTGGCATATCATCAAAATATCCTTCTGGATAATCCAATATAGGATTATATGTTCTATATACATCATATCCAAATTTTGCTATTTGACCTGCTTTTATACCAATTTCTTTAATTACATTTGCTGTATATGCTGTCTCAATTCCAGTCATTAAATAATTAAAAACTGTGTAAAATGATGAGGTCCATGTTGAGAAATCAGTTTTATAGTCTCCAGTTATAAAATTTCTATTAAAATTTATTACATATTCGTTATATATTTCTTCTATCATTATATTGTCAGCTTCTTTTTGCTCTATTCGGGTTTTTGCTTGTAAATATCTAATATCATGGTCTCTACAAATTCTGTCAATAACAAACATCTTATTCGGATCATCTAAATTATTTTTTATATTATTATAGATTGGAGTGCCAGCCCCACACCAATTCCTAAATGAAAGTGCTGATAATACATCTGACCCTGCTCCTCCTTCTTTTTTTTCTTTTAATGCATAATCATTCAAAATTTTTAATCTTGACAAATTTAATTGCATTTTTATTGTGTCTTTTAATGCTTTTTGATACTCTGATTGGTCTGGTACTTGTAAATCATTATTTAATTTTTCTAAATATTGAACCAATTTATTGAATTTAACATTATGGACTGGTAATGGTCCATATGATGGAATAAACGATGTACCAAGTATTCTATCTCGTTCTGGCTTTGATGCTAATTCATATTTGTTTTTTATCATATATTATTACGAAATAATTTTATTTTGTAATATTATATTATTATATTATGGGAAACTCTCCGTGTTGTGCTCAAGAAGAAAAAGATGACCCTAAAATTGACGTTAAAGTTAAAGACGTATACTGTTGTGATAATATACATAGTAGTTGTTGTATTAGAGCAGAAAAAAAACATCATAGACACAGATCAACTACTCATAACCCACCGCATTGGAAATAAGTTTTAACTCCAAAGATACCGAAACGCAAAGTACCCCGCATGTGGCTTATTATGGATGTCTTTACGATGTCTTAATACGTACCGCGCTTTCCTTTTGGGATCATTATGATTAAGACTTGAATAATGACCTATTTTATCTTTGTATTGCTCATAGCCCAGAGCTCCAAATGATGCAAGTTTTTTACCATCACTATCAAATACATCATATTTTTTGCCTTGAGTTCGACTTGGAGCTGTAAACTTGTAACCATCTTTGTAATAAACTGATACCATATAATATACACTAATATTTAAAATAATAATGTCTATTTTTTTTAAATTCAAAATTTTTGATTTCATTTAGATGCTCAGAGCTTAATGTTGGTTGTTTTGGTATGATAATAAATGTATTGTCTATTACCGGTGTATATGGTTGATATGGTTCACCATATAATAGCTTTTTAATGTAACTTATTATTATATGTATCATATAATAGTAAATTAGAAATTATATATAATTAATACATTTTAAGCTTCTTGTATGTCTTGGATATTTTGATTTTGTAACATATGATTTACATTTGGGACATTGAATGATCGTCGCCATATGGTCATGGTAGTAATCGCGATAATATTTTGCATTTTCTGATATATTATATTCTTTAACT
>Ga0181356_1000580_pt1 | contig 15841 bp, 19 predicted proteins | sample Fa13VDMM110SN_FD_130104 | JGI IMG/M metagenome (GOLD analysis project Ga0181356, IMG submission 130104) | Freshwater viral communities from Lake Michigan, USA - Fa13.VD.MM110.S.N | ecosystem: Environmental > Aquatic > Freshwater > Lake | place: USA: Michigan | collected 2013-09-24 | reverse complement strand
TCTTTGCCGAACTGGACAATCTGCGTTCCTGCGAAGGCGACACCCATTGTTGCGCCGACTTGTTTAATCTTGCCCATGAAGTTTGTCATGCCGGTTGAAGCTGTTTTTACATTGTCGTCAATGCCTTTGATTGCGTTTTGTGCTTGCTGTAATCCTGCTTTAAGGCTAGCGACGTCTGCCTGTAATTCGATTAGTACCGGTGGGATTGCACCTGTCATGTGTTATCCCTTCATTTTGCGGCGAATCGCGTTTGTAAATACCCGGTTTATTGTTCCGTTATTTATCAATGTTTTGCCGGCCGGCATAAGGAAAGGATACCGCACGCCTGACTTCCAACGCTTGCTTCCTAGTTCAACCGCGCGCGCGTACTCGACTGTTGGACCAACTGTCGCTATGTAACTGCCGAAGCCGTATCGAACTGTTGTTGTAATGCTGCGTCGTAATGTTCCTGTTACTACGTTTGGACCCGGACCCGTTCCCGGTAAGTGGCCTTGCCCGCGTGGGTGCGTTCCGGTGTTTGCGTTTTTCTTTGCTTCTCGTTCTACCGCTAAACCCGCTTGCGCAACTCCGTACTCCGCTGCGTATTCCATTCTCTTTTCAAATGCGTCTAGAGCGCCGAATACCTCGGTTAAGTTGCGTATGATGATTGCGCCCATTTACCCGCTCGCTCGCTCTGCCTTCTCCGCTTTGACTTCTTCTACTGCTCCGGCAATCGCTATTAACCAATCCGCTGTACCGGCTGGTAATTCGTCTACTTGCTCCGGTGTCCAACCGAATCGGTCAGCCATCGTGTAGTAGTACCAATGCTCATCGGGGTAGTCGAAGTCTTCGCTCCGACTGCCTCCGTTGAGAACCCATTTTAGCCGTTCGAGTTGCCGGTATCCGCTTTTGGGTCTGCCTCGTTCGTGTCATTCTTTGACAATGATGGGAACAGAGCCTTTTGCGCTTCCTGCGTTGCCTCGACCAATGCGTCGTAGTCCTTGATTTCTAATTCGTCGAGCGAACTCATTTTCACAGACGGGATAATCAAATCGAAATCCCAAGCTTCTACTAGCATCGCAACAACTGCGTCGCCGAGTGCTAATGCTTTTCCTAGGTCGCCTTCTTCTTTATCTCCTGCGCGCATTACTGCCTTGCGGTCTTTTACTCGCAATAGCGCCGGGTCTTTCAGCGTTACTTTCGCGCCTGATGGAAGAGTGATTTCTGAACTTGCCATGTGCTGCCTCCTGTTGTTTGCCTTCCTTTATCTTACTGTAAATCTAGGGAGTAGGGGAGGGAGACCGGGAAGGCGTTCGGTCTCAACCTGCCCCTACTCTTGGAGATTGGTTTATGCGTATGTTCCAGACGCCTTTGCATTCTTTAGAACCCACTTGATTGGTGAGTATCCTGCGCTTGCTCCTGCGTCTGTTGTATTGGCCTGACCGTTGATGTCTACTGAAATCTGTACGAAGTCAGAACCACGGTCGCTTGCTGCCGCTACATAGGCACCCTTTGTGAGAGTTGCCTGAAGTTGAACTGCCGCTGCTCCTGCGCCGTATGCCCAGTTAAGAACAATAGCCGGCTGTGTGTTTGTTAGGTAGCGAGTCAATTCTGTGTCGTTCTCCATCACGAAAGTAATCTTTCCAGTTACTTCTAGTGGACCGAGGAAGACGTTGTAAGGGTTTTGCGTTGTAGAGATTCCGTAGACCGGTGTTACTGGTCGCTTCATGCTGATTTCGCCGGACATTGAGTTGGTGATTGTTGTTCCGCCGACTGTTAATGCTCCCTGCCAAACCTGAGTTGGAAGGACTGTCGAGAATGTTGGTGTTGGTGTCGTTGCTGTTGCAGAAGCCCAGCCCGTTACCTTTGCGTCGTACTCCAACATTCCGTCTGCGTTGAACTTCAATGTGAAGTCTGAGAATTGGCAGCCCGGGTACGCGCGAACTGCCGCTGCGTAGAAGTCTGTCAATGTGTATGAAAGAGGCTGCGCGTCTGCCGCTGCAACTGCGCTGTTCTCTAGAGAAATTGTGTGTGTAAATGGTGCGCTTGCTCCAACTGTCGCTACATCGCCCATGATTCCGGCTAGTGCGTAGCCGACTGTATCCATGAATACTGAGCCGCCGAAGTCGTATGTTGAGCGGGTGCGACCCGGTACATAGTTGTAATTCTTGACGTTTGAACCACGGATACCTTCGTCGTAGAGTGGGTCAATGACGTCTACCGGCTTCAAGCTGCTTGCCATTACTGGCAGGTAGTCTGTTGGTGCTACTGCGGTTCCCTTTGTAACTTCCTTTGCGATTCCTAAGTAGGAACGGACGGAATTTTGTACGGCCATTACTTCACCTCTTCTACGGTTGAGTCAGACGCGGCTGACGGTGTTGATGTTGCTGTTGTTGTTGGTGTTACTTTTGCTTTCGCGTCGTCGTAAGACTCTCCGGCTTTTAGCGTGACGCCAAGCGTAGGATAGACACGCTCGTCGTGACCTTCGTTTTTGATTATCATGCTGCTCCTATGCTTGAATCATTTCTGTTACGTCGAATTGTATCTCAGCGAAGGTCTCTGTTGCTCCGCCTTCGTTTGTTGCTGGTTCTCCGTAACTTGTACTGATTTCCGGTTCCGCTCCCTGCCACACTAGGTTGCCGGTTGCGTCGCCGAAATTGTGGTCTGCTCTTAGACGTGCCTTGATTGAGTCTATGAGCGTGTCGAATGCGGTCATTGCCGCTTCCGAATTGCGTTCCATTGAGTGCTGGTAAACCTGCAAGATGACCGAGTAATCCACTCTCTTCCAACCGTTATACGCTCCGCCTAATGCTATGCGGCTTTCGCGCTCGCTTTGGATAAAGATAACTACCGCTGCTCTGCTTAACTGGCCGGGCTGGGAATTGACTTGGTAGTTAATGCGCTTCGGGAAGCTGGTAAAAATCTGATTGAGGCCGGTGATGTTTCCGGTGTTTAACCAGTTGTATAAGGTGGCGCGTACGCCGGTGCGCCCTGCCACTAGCGAATCCGTCGGTAGAGGCTGAGCATCTCTAGGGCAATCGCCATTTCGTTTCCGAACTTGCTTGCGCCGGCTACATTGCCATTTGGCTGCGTTGTTACATTCATAGTGAGCGAGTTATCTCCGCGTACCTTTAGGAAGGCCGTAGTGATGAGTACACAAGCTTCTTTAATTGCCTGAGGTAAGTTGCCTATGGCGACTGTGTTTGCGTGCGTATAGGCCAGCGGAGCCGTTGTAGGCACCGTTGTAGAACCGTAGGTGTAGTTGCTTGCCACGGTGACGCGCTCGCTGTTTGCTCCGTCGTAAATGCGTAGTTGCATTCCGGCCACAATGCCGTCTGCGGTCTGAACTGTGAGGGTACTTTGTCCGGCTGTCGCTGTCGCTATTAGGCTGTTTACATAGCCGGAGGTGTAATTGAAAGTCACGAACATTTGCTGTCTTGGTGCTGCTCCTACGCCGAAGGAGAGCGCTCCCTGTGAGGAGTAAGTCGTTGCCAACTGGGATAGCGGCACAATGATTTGCTGGTCTTCAAACCACGCCTTTGATGGGTCGCTTAGCGTCGTTAGGCTATTTGGGTCTGTTCCATAAGACATGCTTTGTAGTGAAATGATTGGATTGTTGTTCGGGTGTATTGCTAGGTAGCCGCTGTTGCTGAGGCGTACTCGCTGATTCTCTCTTTGTGTGGACGCGTTCAAGTTTTGGTTGAGTGTTTCGTCCATGAAAGAAGAAGCGCGCAGAATGACATTTGCCAACTCTGCGTCTTGCGCGGCTGCGTTGCCTCCGACGACTAGATTGTCGTAGTCAATCGCTGTCGGTGCGTTTTTGTATTCGGCGACGGTGATGTAAGGATTTTCAAAGAACGGGTGCTGCGTCGTTACTCCGGTCGCCATGTTTAATCTCCGTCTGTTTTAATCCCGTTGCCGTTATCGTGTCCACAGCGGCTGCACATCTTGAACCAACTGCCGAACCCGCACTCTACGCAAGTGTATCCGAGATTTTCGTTGTTAGTCGTTGCTCCCATTAGGGAAGCTTCTATAAATCCTTCGGCCTTCATCGCCTTTGCGTCGCTGTTGCTGACTGTGTAAATGCCTTGCTTGCTCGGTGTATAAAGTCTGTTGCCTATTTGTGTTTCGCGTACACCTTTGTCCGGTGCCACCATTCTCTTTGCCATGCTGCCCCCTTGTTTAGTAAAGAAGAGGGAGCGCTCGCGTGGAACGCTCCCTCTCCTGCCTTACTCGTTATGCAGAAACAATACCTGAGACTGCGCCGTTCCATGCTGGAGCGGTACAGAAGAATGTTCCACGGAAGTAAGTTGAGAATTCGTAAGCGAACTGCGTTACAGGCCACTGAATACCCATGTAATCCTGAACCATGAAGTTGCTCCATACATCGGAGACCTCTGTGTCTGGGATTGGAAGTGTGAATGACAGAACCGGTGATACACCCTGTGGTAACCATGGGTGTACTTCTAGGTCTACAGACTTTCCTGTTACTTCGTTTTGCAAACCAGTAACGATTGAACCGTATGTGGTTCCGCCTGTTCCCGGATTGTCAATTGTTAGACGGTAGTTCGCTGTTGAGCCACTCTTAATTGCGTCTGAGAGTTGCTTACGGTCGTTACCGTTTAGAAGTACTAGGTCAGGGTCAGCCTTTACTGAGTCGTATAGACCCGCGAAGACTGTCTGGTATTCCGCACCCGGGTTAGAGGTTGAGAATGTGCTGTTGATTGCGTTGTTGAATCCGCTGTTTGCGCCAAGAACTGTTGGCAGAATGCCGTCGTATCCTGTTGCGTAAGCAGATGTGTCAGCAGAAGCGCGTGAAGCTGCGGCACCAGATGTTGAGAATGGTGCTGTGTTTCCTGTGCGCTGGATTGAAGTTGTTCCCTGAACTGTGAATGTGCCTGTTCCCTTTAGGGTACCGACATACTTCAAGTTTGCTGCGCCTGTTGCTGTTCCAACATAAATGTTGTAACCAAGTGCGCCTGCAACCGCTGTTGAGACTGCGACTGTTAGTACATCGCCTGACGCTACGGCTGTGCTTGCTTCCGTTCCGAGAATTGACTCACCGAAACCTGAACCCGAGATACCTGCATCTGCCGTGACGTTTACATAGTAAGTGTTTGCGGCTAGTGCGGTCTGTGAACCTGCGGCTACTGGAGAAGCGAGAGCGAATGTCGGTGCTGTTAGAGCGCCGGCGTATCCGCTTGCTGTTCCGCGTGCCATCAACATCATGCGCTCTTCCATCAACATTGTTGCGTAGAGAGTAGATGTAGATGACAACTGGCGTAGGTCTTGGTAGCCCATACCTGAGAAGTTCGCGTCGAATGACACGCTGTCAGATAGTGAGTAAGAGTTGTAAGGCAGGATTAAATCGTCTGCGGCGTAGGAAATCTTTGGACCACGCTCGAAGTTGATTGAACCGAATGCTGTTGTTGTTGATTCGGTGATTCCCGGCCATGTGTTTCCAACTCCGCCTGTACCTGTACCTGTGTATCCAAGAATGCGCTTGACACGGTGTGATGTGCCGACGCCCTTCTTGCGTGGGATACGGTTGCGTAGAGGTGTTGGACGTGGTGTTAGAAGCTTTGCAGGTGCTTCGAGGTCGAAGGCTGCGAAAGATGTTGAAAGTGGAGATGTAAGTGTTACATCCTTTTGAATGTCTTGCATCGCTGTGCGCTGTGAAGCGAGAGCAGAGTTTAGACCAGCAAGTGCGTCACCTGTTAGTGACTTGTTTGCTACGAGTGCTTCGATTGCTGAGACTGGGTCTGCGGCTGGTGCAACTCCTGGAACAGATGAAGCGTTTGAAAGAGACTTGCCGAGAACCTCGGTGTACTCCTCCATGCGCTTTGCTGCTTCTACCGGTGCTGCATCGCCGAAGAGGTCTTTAGCGCGTGGCATTTCGGCCATGTGCGGTATTCCTTTCGGTTAGTTGGATTCGCTAGCGGCTGTCGCTTTGTTGAGGAACTCCTCGTACAAAGACTTATAGCCCTTTGCTAAATCCGGGTCGGTTGTTGCGTCTGCTTTAGCCTTGTATGTGGCTGCCTTGACCAATAGGTCGTTTGACGCGTGGTCTATTGGCTTGATAGTCCGCTTTGGACCACCGGCTACCGCGAGTGACTTTGCAGCCGCTAACTCAGTCTCCAAACCTACTGCCTTGTTTGACGCTGCCTCTTTTGCAGCAATCAGACCGGCAATCTCTGCGGTAAGGGATTTCGTTGCGCTCTTTACTGCTTCCTCCACGATGGCTTTGATTTCTTCCTCTACATTTTCAGTAAGGGAATCTTCTTTTGAAGCTTCGTCAGCGGCTTCTTCCGCCGGTGCTGCTTCTTCGGTTGCTTCTTCCGCAACTGGTAGTTCCTGCTCTTCTAATTCTGCTTCTTCTACTTCGGCGCTCTTAGGTGTCTCGCTTGGTGCAACCATGTCGGCAGTTGTTACGTCGTCGCGTCCATGTGTTGCTTCCGGTGTATGGCAACCGCATTCGAGGCACTTGTTTTCTGCGCTCTTCTCTGCGTCTTCTTTTGCACCGAAGTACTTATCGCACATTCCCTTGATTGCGTCGTCCTTCATGCCGGCTTCTTTGCAGCGAGCCTTGTATGCCTTTTCTGTTTCGTCCTTCATCGGCTTCAATTCTTTGTCTTTGTGCGCCGATAGTTCAATTGTCTCTTCTTCCATGACTTCTCCCTCTGCCTTTTCGCCCTCGTACCAAGCGAATAGATGATGTACTGCGGATAGGAGATGTGCGAGAGACATTTCTTCGTTATGTCCTGCGTCCATCTCGTTTGCTTCTACGACAATTAGTTGCGCTAGTGCTGTGCGTGCGTCTTCGTAAAGTTTTTTATCGAACTTGACTGTGTCTCCTGTTGCTAGGGACTTTGCAGTATTCACGATTTCTAGCGCTGTCGTCATGTCGTACTCCTCTAGATTATCCTGTAATTGTACAGACTTTTCTGTCTTGCGCTTATACTTTCCGCCGCGCTTCTTGTACTCGCGTACGACCCAAGCGTTTGCTACCGCTGATGGGTATACGTCGAACTTGTCCTTTGCCTCTGCCTTGACTCGGTTATACAAATCCTTGTCGGCAGGTTCGGACTTTTCTCCGCCTTCGTTGATTGAGGCGTAGTCCGGCTTCTTGTCGTCTGCCTTCTCAATCAATTCTTCTACTTTCCAAATGCCCTTGTTTGCGTCGTCGCTCTTGGCAAGCACAAGCTGGCAGTTAGGGTTTGCTGGTCGGTCTACTAGGCTGACCTCCACGATTTGTCCGTCAATGATTCTGCCGTTTGCTGCCTTCTCGTCACGCACAATGCGCGGACCTTTAATTCCAATGCTGAATCCCTTTAGGACTCCGGTATCTACCTTCTTGACGCTGATTGGGTCTACGACTAGCGCGTGAATGTAATGTCCGTCTGCCTTCTTCTCGTATTCCTTTGCCACGCCGGCTGCGATGTTGCTGTGCTGCTCTCTGATGTTGCCGCCGCTCTTGAACCAGTCAGGCATTGCGCTGTCGAGCCATGTAGGGTCACAGATTTGCTGGTCAATGTCTATGGAGTCATCGGTCGCTTTGCCGTAAACCATCATTGTTCCATCTGCGTTCTTGTCAGACTTTACAATCTGAAAGAATGCTGTTGTTAAATCGTTCACGGTTGATTTCTCCTTAGTTTCGTTTTCTCTGATTATCTTCTTTGCCCATGCCCACCCTGCGTCTCCGCCCCAAAGTAACCAAGCGATGTAGCCGGCGCTGTCTTTGCCCCAACCCTCGCCCTTCTTGTCTACTTCGTGACGGGAGAAATACGAGTTCATTCGCTTTATCGTGTCTAATGATAGCGCCGCTCCATTGGATAAATCTCTCGCGCGCGCGACTCCGACTTCGGTTCCGCCTCGGCCGTATTTCTTGCGTAACTCCAACCCGCGCTTAGCGTTGCTGCGTACTTCCTGCGGTGGCACATGGCCATCGCCTTTTACAAGCTGCTCGTATTGGTCTGACATTTGATTACGCTGAGAATGTTACGATACATGCGCCGTCTGCGGTTTGAGCCGCAGAGATTGCGTAAATCTTGTCTCCGCCGTTGAGCCACAACTGGAATGAACTTGTTGCGCTCATTGGTCGTCCAATCGTTGCGCCGCTTGTTGTGATTGTTGCGTCTCCGATGTAGATGGGAGATGAGTGATTGTTGTAAATCTGAACCGCGATGTTGCGCCCCATGCTTGGAGGTAAAGAGGCGATTAGGGTTGCTGTTGTTTGAACCTGACTGTTGATGTGTTGTAGCGCCATTATTGCTCCTCTGATTGTTCAGTAATTGTACCCTGTGTATCTAGTCTTTCGTCTGCCTGTTCCGGTATTCGGGTAATCCACACTAGGCCTTCGCCGTTGTCTACAAATCTGCTCTTGCTCATTGAACCACCCTCACCTTGATTTGTCGTACTAGCCTGTCGTCTATCTGTACTTCTTGTTTAGATACTATCTCAAATTGCGTATCTTTTGGAAGCAGCCATTCGTATTCTTTGAGCGCTTTGTCTACATCAATTACTTCTTCAATCGCCAATCCTTTTGAGCCGACCGGGTTGATGATTTCCAGTTGAGTCTTGCCTCCGAACTCTTTTGCTGTCGCTTTACTGGTAGTCGTCGAGGCGAATCCTTTATCCTGAAACACGCTGCCCGGTGCTGACTCCCAAATTTCGTCTGCGAACTTTCCTGTTATGCCTCGTAAGGTGACAAACTCTTCCGTGATTGGCTGTGTTGCTTGAATGGTGTTTTGTAGGCGGTCAATTCTGCTTGTTAGGATTTCTTTATTAGCCGGACCTTTTCTTTCGAAGTAACTGTCGCCTTCGCGTAAGTATCCGTTTATGGTCATGTAGTTAATGCCCTTGTAGTAATGAAGGGCACGCGAATCGTCGTAAGAAAGTTCGCCTATTTGGATTGCTTGCTTGCGTCCTAATTCCTTTAAGTCTCTTCCGGTGAGGTAACGGGCTTTTGCCGGTGCTGCCGGTATCGCTGCTCCCTCGATTGGTATGAGCGTCATGCCTCCGGTTGGTTCCGCGTAGAAGCTTTCGTCCAGTACCGGTAGTAATGCGCAGCGGCAGTTCGGGTGCGCCGGCGGTTGCGTATGTCCGCTCTTGAACGGTTGCCCTACCTGTACAACTTGCCCCTCGTTAGGCGCGCAGATGTCACATGGCATTGCGCCGCTCCACTCCATCTTTTCGACTTCGTACTTTTGGTAATTCTGTATTGTCGCCATGCTCATTGCGCGGTTTTGCTCCGTGATTGCGATGGTTAGCGCTCGCGCCGGGTCGCCTATCTTTGCCGCTATGACCTTTGCTGCTCTGCCCGGTGAGAAGCCGGCCGCTATTGAGTCTGATAGCGCTGTTCCGATTCTGTCGTAGCCGACCTTTGCTATGGCCTTGCTTACTATGCCCGCGTTATCGAGTAGTTCCTTGAATGCTCCTGTTGGTCTGAACAACAATGCCGCTGCCCTGTTGCCCGGCTTCCAGTTTGCCCAATCTATGTACTCATCTGCCTTTGTGAGTGCTGTTTTGTCCGAGGTCTTTTCCGCTCTGTTGATTGCCTCGGCGCTTGCGTCTAATCCAAGGAGGAACCCGTCTGTGTAAATCTTGGTGAGCGCTGCTATTACCGGCTCCGGGTTTATCTTGACATTCATCATCGCCCATGCTCGCGCGCGTGCGCGGTCTTGCGCGTTGTTATCTGTTACGAACGGTTGAGTATCTTGGTACGCCTCGTAGATTGCTTGCGCGTTGATACTCGCTCGTAATGCTGCGCGCATTGTGACCGAATTCTTTGCCGCTATGCGCACATCTGCTTTGTGTGCGCCCCAATTCATGCTAGGTAGGCCTTCGCCAATGACCTTGCCGTATCGAGGTCGCCTTCTACTGCGCAGCGGTTAAGTGCTTCGCCGACAATCGGGTCAATCATCTTGAACTCGAACTCTCGTTTGCGGGTTCCTTTTGCTGCCCACTTCATGAAGGCCTTGACTTCCGCTGCTACTTCTTCCGCCGCTGCTTGCGCTGGTACTTCTTCCTCCGGGATTACTTCGTTTTCGACTTCCTGCCCGTCGTCTTGAAGCTGTGGAGCGCTCGCTGTTGTTGCCGCGTTAATCATTCCGTCAGGTGAGAATAGGTAGACGCCGCTTCCGCTTACGAGGATTGGCATGTCTGCTTGCGGTGTATCTAGTAACGGTAATCCGAGGTCGCTGCGTCGCTCGTTTACTGTCTTGCCCGCGCTTGTTACTTCAATCTGTGCTTTGCGTGCGCTCGCTTCGTCGTCTTGACGCTTGCTTGGCATGAGGCGGAACTCTAGTTCGCGTGGCATGCCTAAGTACGCGTAGGAAAGGTTGGTGAGCATCTTGTTCAACCAGTTTACGAGCGGCTGAACTCCGAGTGCCTCTGCGCTGCCGGCCTTGCCTTCTTCAAATCCTGCTCCGCCTAATCCGCCCTTTGGATTGTAACCAATCTCTGTTGGTTGTACTCCGAAGTGACCGCAGATGGAAGCAATAAGGAACTCGTCGAGTGTGTCCTTGAACTTCTCGCCGTATGCGTCGTTTGTGATTGGTGTAATGCCCGTTGGTAGTAGGCGTGCGCGCTTGCGCTGCTCTGTCTGTCCGGCTAAATCGTCATTGAGAATGTTTTCCCACGCTCTTAGCAAATCCGGGTTTGTTCCCCATGTTGCGTCGGTGCTGAACATCAGTTCCGGCATTACGCCGTCTGTGTACTCCGCGCGAATCCATTGCTGTCTGCGTAGGTAAATGTCTGCTAGTGGTAGCGCTCGCTCAACCGGGCTAAATCCGTACACGCTTGTTGTTCGGCGGTTGCGTACTAGGTATGCAAGGTCGTCCGCTGTGAACTCGCCGTCTGCCTTCGGGTCGTCATTGTTTGCGCTGAACTCTGCGCGTGGAAATCCGTACAAGATTTGCTGGTATGCCGCTTGCGGTGGCATTGGTCGCATTCCTCTGTCGTCTAGCATTGGCTTAATCGTTGCGCCGTCTAGAATCTGTAAGCCGTATAACTCTCCGCCTACTGTCTTTTGTGGCCAAATTGCGAGCGCGTCAATTACGAGGATTTCCTCTAGCGCAATGTTTAACCAGTCTGTGAATGTCAGTCCGTTTGCTTTGTCCGGGTTTTCCCAGAATGTGCGAACACGGTTGATTTCGTCGTTTAATTCTTCGCGCGCTTTAATCATTGCGCGTACGTGGTCTCCTCCGTTTTCGGCTGCAATCTTTTCAGACGCGTCGTTACCGAGGACAATGTCCCACTCTAGGCCGCTGGTCTTTCCCTTAATTACTTCTACGCATCGGCGAAGAATGTCAATCTGCTCTGCCGCTGCTCTTAATGTTCGGAACGGTACGTTGCGTGTTTCCGTGATGTTGATGTTTTGTGCAACTTGGTACTCGTACTTGCGCGGTTCCGGTCTTCCTGTTGCTGGATTGACCGGATTGATTGCGCCCGGTGTGATTGGGATACCCGGACCGAACGGTACTCCTGCTAGTAATGGGTTTCGTGGGAGCGGTGTTGTTGTTCCATAGTTTTGTCCGATTGCGCCCGGTACTGCGTTTCGCATTTGCTGTTCCGTCATTGTTACTGCGCCGGCTGGAAGGTTTGGAGCCTTCTCAATGTCTGTTCCGGCTATTACTTTTGCGATACGGTCGCGCAGACCCATGGTATCTCCCTAGTTAATGCCCCTTGTAAATCAGGCTTGCGTAATGATAGCAGTACCGCACTTGAAACAGCGACTTGCGCTTTTCGGCATTGGTAATCCGCAACCGGTGCAGAAGTTAGCGAGTGCCGCGAAGTATGTTGCTGCGCTGCTTGTTCCAATCAAACTACTGAACCCTTGAACCATCGCGTCTAATCTGTCCGGGCTGTCTGCGCTGTCCGGTGTCCATGTCGTCATCTGCTCTTCTAGTTTGTCAAAGTTACCTACATGCTTTATTCGGCCTTGCTCGTACATTGCTGCTACCGGTTCCGCGCGAAGCTTCTTTCCAATGTGTACTCGAACTTCCTGAATCGGTAGGCTCATGTCTACTTGACGGAGAACCGCTGTAACCATGTCGCCTCCCTGATTTACTTCCACAAGGATTGAGTCTGCTTTGTGTTCACGGAAGACCTGTACCGCCTTTTGCGCCCATTCGTTAGGGCTGCCCTTGAATGAGTAATCTGCCAAGACATAACCGTTGCCCGCTGCGTCGCTTCCTACTACGAGTATTCCGGTTTCGTCGCTGTCTTTCGTGTTTGTTACTGCCGGGTCAATGCTTACCGCTATCCGGGCTAGTGGAGGTGCTGTCTCTACCCTGTTGCGGTCGATTACTCCCTTTGTCCAGAGTGCGCCTTCTACATCGTCAAGGATTTCGCCGTACAACTCCTGCCGGCCTAGTCTCGTTCCGTTGTATCGTGCCTGTAATTCTACGAGTGCGCTCGGTGCTAGGTTCGCTGCGTTATCGAAGGTCGAGCCTCTTACTACCTTGACGCTGCCGTCTTCTCTCGCTACTAACTGCCTGATGAGGCGTGTCGGTCTCGGTGTCGTCGTAATGATTGTCTGCGGGTGGTCGCCGAGGCGTAATCCGAATTGAAGCTGGTCAAATGTATCCGGGTAATCCCATGCTGCTAACTCGTCACACCACGCTCCATGGTGCTGCGGACCACGCAGACGGTCAGGCTCTGCCGCTGAGAAGAGTTTAATCCTGCTCCCGTTGGTGAGTTTGATGTCTCCGGTTGAGCGGTTGTAGTAATCCAATGCGCCGTATTGGTGGAGGATAGGGATAATGCCCGACTCTCCCTCTGCGCAGGTGTCTCGGACGTCGCCGAATGTCGGTGCGATTACTGCCCAGCGTGTCCAGTTATGCGTGAGCGCTTGCCACACAATCCACTCCGCTGCGGTGCGTGTCTTTCCTGCTCCGCGTCCGGCTAGGTACAACCAAATTGACCAATCTTCGTTAGTCGGTAATTGCTCTTCTCTCGCTAGGTACGCTTCCCATGTTGCCCGTCGCGCCGCGAGATTGTCTAATGAGGTCAATAATTCGGGCTGTGTGTTCAATGAGTTGCTGACCCTCATAGACTGTTACCTCCGCTGTAATCTTAGTTGGAGCGTCTAGCCCCAGTAGTTTGATTTCCTTCTCTGCTATCCGTAACGCTGTGTCAATCGCCCGTAGGTCGCCTTCCTTTGCGCGCGGCCACACCGCCATGTGCATGCGCTCAAATCTATCTAACACCGTATCCCGGTATTCGTCCAAACTAGGTCGAATCATTCGCTCCGCTGCGCGCTGGTACATCTTGTATGCCCCGCTTGCATTCTTGAACCCGACTTCGCGTGCAATCTTCTCCCAAGTTACTCCTGCTCTGCGTAACTCGATAATCTGTAATTCTTTGTCGAGTACCGCTGGAGGAGGCGTTTTTTTCCTGCTCATGCGTTTCCTTTTCCGTAGGATAAATAGTCTCCCATAATTTGAGTAATCTCGCTAGGCGGCAATTCTGCGGGTAACTCTATTGCTTCGTATAGCGCTGCTAGGTTCCGGTGCTTCGTTGCTCTGCCTCTTGCCCATGATGGGTTTTGCGTCTTCCCTGTTTCGGCGCTTCTTGCTTCTCTTCTTGAAGCTGCCACATCTAAATCTATGTCTAGGTAGAACAGGTGCAGTTTGCCATGGCGCTTTGCTAGGTCGAAGAATGTCCGGCTCGCTAGTCTGTCGCCTTCTCCGTAAATGGTTGCGCCCTCTTGCTCTGCGTACTTGTAGAACTCCGGCATGTGTGTAATTACGGTGTTACCGAGGGTATCTGTTCCGCTGAAATGCAATCTGTCCCAGCCGAGAGAGAGAACCTTCCCTAGATTGGGTGACTCGTACTCTTGGTACTTGAACGGTTTGTCATACATGTTTACCTTCGCCCAGTCCTTTTGAAGCTCTTTTGTCAGAGTTGTTTTGCCGCTTCCCGGCTCTCCAATAAGGTAAATCGTGTCCAATGCCCTCCCCCTATCTTATTCCTCTGCCGGGTTTTTCAGGTCGTTTGCCATCTTCTCTTCTCGCTGCGTGCGCTTTTCTGCGCCCTTTGCTGTCTCTACTGCGTAAGTAAAGCAATCTTTCATGCCCTTTAGCGCGTAGTACACGATTGAGTAGCGGTATGCGTCTTTCGCTGTTGCGTGCATTGGCGTTACTCCGTGAAGGTACTTGTATCCGGGGAAGAACAGCACCCAACCGTCTCGGCAAGCGCAAGTGATGTCGTACTCCGGGAAGTTAAGGTATCCGCCTCTCATGTCGCGTCGTACTACCGGCATTGCGCTCCATGTTGCGTAATTGAATCCGTCTCGGTGGTATGGCAGGGTTGAGGCCTTGTTTACTACGCCGCTTGTCCATAATGCGTCGTCTGTCATCTTCCACTCGTTGTCAATACCGCTGGTCGCTAGAGTCTCTGCGTCTTGCGCGAACAGGTGCGGTGCAAACTCTTTGAACATGTCGCCGAACTTTGTGGCGAACGCTACAAGGACTGCATGCTCTTCCGGTTGCTCGTTTGCCAATGTTGTTGGTCGGCAACTCTCTCTGCGCTGGAAGACTTTGCGTGGAGCCATGCCGAAGGTACGGGATTGGTTTTCCATTCCGGTGCTGACTCTCTTTGTCGTTCCGTAACGGATTGCCTTTACAGACGCTCGCAACAGATTGACTTCGTCTTCCATCGGCATGTAAGCGAGGATTGGTTCCTCTGTCTCTGCGTCAATGAAGATGGCTGCTTCTCGGCAATTCGCCTCTAGGTCAGGCACCGTCGTTCCTACAAGCTCTGTCGCCGCTTCCACGCTCATTACACGGGATACTCGGATTACTGGTAACTCAGATAGTTTCATTTTGTTCCCTCTCCGCTTTGTGTCGTTCCTTGTATGCTTCGTATGCGATTTTTAGTAATTCTTCGTCGTACATTTGTTCCGGTTTGATTGAAGCAAAGAACTTCTTTTCTCTGTATTCGTCCATGTCAATCACATTATCGTTCATTGTGGAGCCTTTTCGCCATAGTTTTCCTCTAGCAATTTTACCAGCGCGTCCGAGTTGCTCATTGCTCCGGTCTTTGCTCGGTACTTGCCTAGTTGCTCAATTGTCCAGATGTACAGCGTGTTTTCCAATTCCACCATGAAGACCTTTGTGTCTACCGCCTTGTATCTGTCTGCCAGTCCTTCAATCTGCGAGGCTATCTCTGCTTGTCCGGTCTTTGCTAGGCCGTCAATTACGCTCGGTGTCTTCTCTTCTTCTATGCGCGCCAGTACATCGTCGAACTCGTCATCGCCGTATCCCGTATGTTCTAGGTCGTTGAGTCGTTCTAGTAATTCTAGTAACGCGTTATTGTCGTACTCGCTGAGGTCGGTTGCTCTGTTGTCGATAAGAACAATCTTTGCTGCGGTCTCTGCGTCTACTTCAATGAATGTCGCTTCAATCTCTGTCCAGCCTAATTCCTTTGCCGCTGCGTAGGTGTGATTGCCTACAAGGATTTCGTTAGTCGCTTTGTTTACCGTAATTGGCTTGTACTGTCCGTACTCACTCAATGACTCCGCGATTAGTTTGATGTTGCCTCTGCGCGGGTTATTCGGGTATTGGTGTAACTGGTCTAGTGGAACCTTCTCTGCGTTCATTCCGGTGCGCCTTCCCCTGAAATCTTTTCTATTAGGCGTATAAGTGCATTTGTGCTGCTTGGTAGGTCGTTTTCTTCACGGAACTGTTCTAGTTTTTCTGAAACCCACATGTAAGTTGGTTTGTTCATGTCGAACATGATAATTCTTGATGTGCGCTGATTGAGTGTCTCTTGCCAATCCTTTAGTGATTTGCCCATGACCGTATTGCGTAGTGCCGGTTCCGGTGTGTCGTACAGGCTTTGAAGCTCTTTTAGGTCT
>Ga0181356_1000579_pt1 | contig 15846 bp, 12 predicted proteins | sample Fa13VDMM110SN_FD_130104 | JGI IMG/M metagenome (GOLD analysis project Ga0181356, IMG submission 130104) | Freshwater viral communities from Lake Michigan, USA - Fa13.VD.MM110.S.N | ecosystem: Environmental > Aquatic > Freshwater > Lake | place: USA: Michigan | collected 2013-09-24 | reverse complement strand
TTGCTCTGATTCGGCCCAAGCTTGAAGAGTTTCTTTGCTCATACTCTTGATAGCTTGAGCGTAATCTGTAAATTCTTTTACTATTGCTTCGCGAGTATTAGAGCTTAAAATACTTGGATTGGCGTTCTCAACATTTCCACCTTTTCCAGTCATTCTGTCTTTAATAATATCAGACAGTCTTTTTCCGACTGCACTGCCAAGAGATACCCCAAAACCCTTCTCAACTGTATCGCCTATTAATTTATCAATATCAGCACTAGCGCCACCAGTAGCTTGGGCCTTTGCTAAACTTTCTAATCCAACTTCTAAGTTAGGTATAACAGTATTTAGATCTGTTAGGTTTGTAGCTAATTTTTCTCCAATAGGCCCAATGGTTCTTAAAGCTGCCAATGCGGGTTCTAGATCAGCAGCATCTGGCATATCAAGATCAAATACTCCTGCATCAGGAACGGAAGATTTTAATCCAGCCACAGAATCACTAAATGCAGCGTCAAGTTCACCTGATGCTTTTGAAGCCTGTTGAATTGCATATTTAAAATTTTGTAGTGTATTTTTTAGAGCTTTTTCTTCAATCAATGTTCCAATGATAGCATCTCTTGCGATACGCTCTTTCAATAAGGCTTTTTCGGTTTGAAAAGCTTGTAATGTTATTTCTAACAATGCTTTTTCAGCCTCTCTTCCGGCTTGAGCTATTGCTTGATCTCTTTGTTCTGTTAAACCCTTAGCTAATTCACCCTTTCCAGCGCTTGTAGCTCTGGCGATATCAGGATTATATTTAGCGTTTAATACTTTTGTGATTTCTTCTTGCTGAGCCTTAAGAACTGGTCCAATATCAAATTTTTGACCAAGTTTAGCCATGTCAGTTATTAAAGTGTTCAATCTTTGTAATTTGACGCCAGCCAATCTTCCAATGGAATTTTCAAAATTACGAACTGTATCAGCAGCTTTATTAAACTGCGCTTTTATTTGCTCTGATCCAGTTGTTACAATTTTTGGATCAAAAGAGCTTAGTTCCTTTTGAGCTTTGATAAGCTCATTGTTCATTTTTGAGAATTGCTGATTAACATCATTAAGATCTTTGCTTTCAATTTTCTCAAAATATTTATTAGTGTCTAAGATGCCTTTACTTGCAGTTGTAAAAGCTCCACTTATACCTTTAGCAGCAGCAGCTACTTTTGCGCCATCGAAATTTTTAGCTAATTCTGTTCCAAAGAATGTACCAGCAAAACTGCCAATTGTAGCTCCTACTTGCACTCCTATAGCAGTTCCAGCAGGACCACCTAAGCTACCCAAAGCCCCACCTATAATAGCCCCAATTCCACCACCAGCAGCACCGCCAACATTCGCCTCGGTACTAGTTGAGGCTTTATATTTAGCTTGTGCTTCTTCAGAAAGCATAAGAGTTTTAATCATGCCATTTCTGACTTCAACTTCATTATTAGCAGAGGTCGCGAATTTTTCCATTGCCCTGCCTAAGCCTTCGCTGGCCTTATCAGCCCTAGCGTTTAGCGTTGCAATTCTAGCTGCTGAGACAGCTTGTGCAGCGGCATAACCCATAATTGCGCCCTCTGCTGCCTTTGACGCAAGGTTTAAACCGCTGGCAAATTTAGATGGTTGCTCGTCACCTGTTGATGCGGTTCCAGATACAGCAGATGTGTGCTGCTCCAATGCTTTTTTGTCAGCTTCAACAGCAGCTCTATGCTCTCTATCTGCTTTTGATGAAGCAAGGTAAGCGACTGACATACCCCTTAGATTTTGCCCAATTCCATTAATTGATGCAAATGTCCCAGAAAAGGCAGTGATCATATCAGCAGTTTCTTTTTCCAGTCCCGACATTTGAGAAACTACACCAGTTATAGCAGACGCTAGTATAAGTAACCCACTATTAACTGTATTTCCTTTGTTTGCCAGATCATCTAGTTCTGCTTTTAATTTGCCAGCCTTCTCTGTAGCGGTTGGAGCTGGGGCAGCTTTAGCTTGTTTGTATGCCGCCTTTAATTCTTTGCTAACCTTAAAGTTAGTGGCATCTTTCTTTATTTCCGCAAAACCTTCTTTAACAAACTTAGAAGCGTCTATGCCAGCTTTATTTAAAGCGTCAACCATTTTAAGGAATGTTTGAATTTGCTTATTGCTAGTGCCAAGCGCACCGCCAGTTGGCGTTGGGCCTTGTACGCTAATCATTCTTTTAATTTCCATAAGCATCTTTAAAACAACTGGATCTAAAACTGGTCCACCACCAGCAAAGCGTTGGACTCCAACTGGGCCACCAGATGCAAACTTAGCAACTTTATTCATACGATTAAGAGAGCCGTGACCAATAGCTTGGGCAGACTTCTTATTAATTACATATTCGCCCGGCGTGAGCATAGCAGGAACGGTATCTTGATTTCCTCCTCCGGGAACATTACCTCCCTTGGCAAGAAACGCCCCCTTTTCTCTAAACATATCTACTGCGGCTTGCTTATTTTTGCCCCCTGTAAATACCATGTTTGCAGGAGAAATGCCAAAAAGACTTTGTAAAAATTCTGGAAGTCCCGGAGTTCGATCTGACTTGCTTATAACGCTTAAGGTTTTTGGGTCTATTTCTTTATCTTTAATTGCCTTTTGTAAAGCGAGGCCAAACTGTGTTATTTTTGCAGATTTTACATCTTTTAAACGAGCAGCGTCATCAAAGAAATATTTTTTAAGAACTGCTAATTTTTCTTCAGGAGTTTTAGCCTTTCCATAAGCAAGATCTCCGATTGTTCTAAGTAGGGTTCTGTCCATATCCAAAGAAGCGCCACCAGCTTCTTTAATTTTAGCGATGGCATTTTTAGGATTTGGTAAAATTGCTCCGGTAGCTTGTAGTATATCATCAACAAGAGGAGCGTTAGGAATGCCTTTGGTTCCAGCTTCTCCACCGGGAACCTGACCACCCTTGGCGAACTTGCCAACCTTATTCATTCTGTTAAGATTACCATAACCAATAGCCTGAGCGGATTTCTTATTAATTACATATTCGCCCGGTGTAAGCATAGCGGGAACAGTATCTGTGCCAAGATTTCCACCGCCCATAGCCTTCCTAACAATAACCCCATCAAGAGCCTTAATAACCTCTTCATCACTCATACCGCTAAGCTTATCTTGGTATCGTCCACCTAATTTCTTATTAAGTAAACCAGCTACATCGCGGTGCAATGCACCTTCTTTAATCGGGGAGTATTGAGTTCCAAAAACCTTGTATCCAGAATTAAATTTTTTATCTACTATATTTTTTAATCTTTCTTGAGAACTAACAGCATCCATCTTACTTTGCTCTTTAGCTTCCTTAGCAGCTTCTTCTTCTGCATAGCCCATTCTAGCTTTTGTCTTTACAGCAGCTCCCAAGCCCCTTGTAACATCCTCAAATACAGTCACCCCGCCAATCTTGATATGATCTTCCTTTTCTGTAAGATCATTAGCATTAAATCTAGCTCTAGTTAATTTTTCAGGTTCGGAAATGTTATCAACAATCGCTCCATAAAGTTTATCTTCTAGCTCGCCAGTACTAATGGCAGTCTTTCTACTCTTGGCTTCGAAAGGGTCTCCATCCTTCGTAATCCCATCTAGACGAGCGTTCGATAACATAGACACGGATTTAGCCATTCCTGTTTCTACAAGAATGTCTTCGAAGCGAAAACCCCTATTCTGTTCGTCCCCCGTTCGATACGACTCAAGCAAACCCTTGCTCACTTTTAACTTGTCAACATCAACATTGACAGTCTTTAGATTATAGTCTAATCTATCTTCGGCGTTTAATTTATATTGTTGCTTCTGTGAATTAGTGCCGTCTAAATCAGCTCCAGCCGCCTTCTCAAAACTATATGTGTCAATTTTAGGAATGGTAATAGCATTGGCGGCGCGAGACTTCCCTGCTGGCCCACCAAGAGCAAAGCGTTGAATTAATCCACCTTGGGCTTTTTGAGCAGCACGAACTGCTGTAGCAGTACTAGCTGCGTTTACAGACTTCTTAGCTGGTTCAGCAGCACTAGCTGCGTTTGCAGACTTATTAGCTGCTTCAGCATCGCTAGCTTTCTTAGCTGCGTCTGCTGCGTCTGCTGCGTCTATCCTATTTCTGTTCGCGAGGGACTCCTTAAATCCTTCAACGTCAGAGTCTTGAAGTAATGTCACATTTCCTAGATCAATATGATCGTTTTTTTCGGTTAACGCGGGTTTAGACGCTCGTATATTAAGTTCTTTTTCTGTGTCCCCCTGCTTATTAATTGCTCCTCCAATAGCGTCATCTAGTATTTCTGAAGACAGTTTTGCGACTTTGCTAGATTTGAGTTCAGTTAACTCTCCGTTTAAAAATCCATCAATTCTGGAATTTGGCTTGGGGTCTTTTTTAAAATCTCCGGCAGCAACTAAAACCTCTTCAAATGCAAACCCTCTATTTGTAAAATCTTTGTTTGCAACTGTCTTTGTATATTTCTCATAAGCAGCTTGTACCGCAGCATTACCCTTATTATCTTTTGCAATTTTAGAAGGTGATATCTCCTCTCTTTTTAGATTTATTTGTACTTTGTCTTCAGGATTAAATCTAAGAGGGGTTTTTGGGTCCCTTAAAGCTGGAGTGAGGGGTTCCATTCCGGCTTTTTTGTGTGTTATATCCTCTGTTTGTATATATGGCCTAGAGGAAGGGGTTTCAGAAATGTCTACTGGTCCACCACCAGCATATTTATTAGCTCTAGCTAAATTATCAGCACCCAACTTCTTAACAGAACTTTTTCTAATAACAAATTCGCCGGGTGTTAACATAGCTGGAACTGTATCGCCATTACCACTACCGGGAACCATTCCACCACTAGCAAACTTATGAATTTTACCACCCTGAGCTTTTTTATTACCAGCAAATGATTTTACGCTAGGCAACAAGCTTTGGCCAAGTTTTAAAGCCCCGAAACTTGCAATGAGTGGAATCATAGGCTTGAGTGTGTCGGCCACTTTTATAAACGCATTTGCCATTTCTAAAAGGCTTGAAATTGTACTTTGAAAAGATGAGGACTGTGTGAGATCTTTAATAAATCTTAAAAATTCTTCGCGAGTTCTTTGAATCTGTACAGCTAATGACTGCTGTGCCGTTGCAGCATCTTTGGCTAGTGAGCCGCTAGAGTTTTGTGCTACCCCAAGAGCTTTTTGAGCAACTGCAAATTGTTGAATAAGAGGAATAACTTTAGAAACTTGACGGAATCCACCAAGCTGTTCAACGATTAAATTAAATCTAAAATCTTTAGGATCAATACTAGACAGGGCTATGCTCAGTCTTTTCGCCGCTTCCATAGGGCCAACGAACTGACCTTTAACATCCTGTAATTCAATACCAAGATCTCTAAGATTGTTTAATGTATCAACACGCTGAACGCGAGTAAAGATGGTTCTAAAGCCCGTAGCGATACTCTCGGCTGATTCACGGGTTGTGGACCTAACGCTTGTGAACAGGGCAATAAGCTCGTTTAAACTACCTCCGGCACTTTCGAATGCGGAACCTGTAGTTTTAACGGCTGTAATTAAGTCAGATGATTCAACAGCGAAGTCTTTAGAAACCTGATTAATTGCAGATAAAGATCTCTCTAAAAATGCTACTTCAGTGCCAGTCCTTTGGGCTTCACGACCAAACTGGTTTAAGATAGCAATAGCGCCATCTGTTGTATCTTCGATTGATTTGAATGTGGCAGCTAAATCTGTTTGGGCTAATACTTTTAATGATCCAGTTACTTTGTCAGCAGCGAAACCAGCTTGGATTAAATTTCTAGCGGCATTGATAAGCTCTTTAGACGAAGCGCCCATGCCAGTAGCAATGTTGCCAACTTCTAATTCTAGACCTCTCAATTGACTTACGGTTTTTCCCGTGGCTTGAGCGATCTTAACCATTTCTCTTTCAAACTCGATAGCGTCACCAACAGCATTTTTTATAGCCCTCGTTAAACCAACAAAGGTTCCCGTGGCAAGCGTAATGGCTGAGAAGCGTTTTGCCGCATCAGCTATACTACTACCCAGAGAACCTATTGATTTACTGGCTCCATCAGCAGCTTTACCAATACCTCTGACCTGAGATTCAGCATTAGCCAAATCTTTAATCTTGATATTGAAATCAATGCCTTGAAACTGTCGCTTTAAATTGTTTACAACTTGACTTAAATTTTTAGTTTGTAAGTTTAATTCGGCAGTTATTGTGAACTTAGAAGCCATTTATTTTATTCCTCTATAAAAAGAACATGCTGGAGTAGCATCATTTATGTGGGGATACTGTCCAGCATGTCGCTAATTTCCATCCTATATTATATTACACAATTATTCAGATGAATCAGCTTTCTTTTTTTTAGACTTTTTAGTGTCTTCAGAAGGTTTTTCTTCATCGCCATCAGTCAAAACTACCGGATTACCTTCATCGTCCAAGAATGGCAATTCTGTAACGTCAAGCCTTTCGCCATCTCGATTAACGTTATAACTAGCCCCATTTTCATCATAGGCAATAAAATTACCTTCTTCATCAATGAGTCGCTCTACATCATTCACGTCAATAGAAATTAGATGACCGTCTTTATTTACAAATCTGCCTTTGTCATCCGCAAACTTAAACTTAGTCAAGAATTCATTCTCTGGGAGATTCTTTTCGTAATTAGAATCTAGATTATAAAGAATGTTTGCTAATTCACCAGCGGCCCTAACAGCCCAAAGTTCAGCGCCTCTTTCATTATAATCTTCCAAGTCCTTGAACACTGGCTTTTTAGTCTCTGGATCAATTGTACAAACAGAAACGAGATAGTCAAACCTTTCGTTGTCTGCAACTCCTTCTGCTGTAGTATTGTCGTAAGCTGTCCTTTCGGAGATAAGATCTCTGAATTCTATTCTAAGTCTCTTAAGCTCAAGAGCAATAGCTTTAGCTTTCTTAAGTGGAATTCCACCCTTTTGAAGCACTAATTCTCTGTCGTTGATTTTCTTAACAAAGTCTTTGTATTGTTGTTCCTTCTCGTCACTCCAAATACCTTGCTCAGTAAGAAAGTCGTTTAATTTTGAGCGGATGATAGCCTTGTCTTCAAGAGCCTTTCTCCATGCTTTATTATAAACTATTTGAGAATTATTTAGATCCTTACGATTAGGTGATTTAACAAGTACAGTTACATCGCCTTCAACCACAGTCTTCATTCCTTCGTCAGCCATATCAGTCTCCTCTGTCTTTGAATGGTAAATTAATGGTATATTTTTTCCATGTAATTTCATAATTTAAGAATTCATTTTCCAAATTCCTTATCTGTGTGTTACCACGATCAAGGATTTCCGACCGCATTTCCTCAAAAAACTCCCGAAGTTTTTCTTGTTCCTGAGTAGGACTTTCTACATCCCACAAAAAACCGAAATACTTTTCCATACTAGAAAGTGATCCGATCATTGTGGTTTGAATTTTCTTTTTAGCAGCTCCTAGTAATTTATCTTTTGATAATTCCTTTTGGCGCTCTTCTCTCACTTGCTTGAACTCAAAAGATTTTTTTAAATAATTTGAAAATTCATCCATTTTATCTCCCTCTCGCTTTATCCATCACAACTTGATTATTTTGCATCTGCAAATCAATTTGCACATCTCTAAATTCAAGATCCGATGAAATGACTTCTCCTTTATTTAATAGCTGTTGCATTCTTTCTTTCTTAACTTGCTTTATGTGTGGCGAGTTATAAGATTCAATACGTTCAGCTTCCTGATCCGACCCTGCTATAACAAACACCTCACCGGCATTTGATATTTTTGAATTGCTAGTTAAGCTGTTAATCTCTTGTTCCTTTTTATATCTTTCATTTTTACGCTTCTGATCTACAAACCACCCATCTAAACAATCATCGTCCTCAATAACTAAGTCAATAGGACTTTCTGGATTCTCGTATACACTATCATACATGTTTGAATATGAACAAAGCACTATCTGGTCTCTTGTTAGCATTGACGAGGGCTTATTAAATAAATTACCCGTCTTTTTACCTAGTAGCCAAATAGGTCTCCACATTTCAGATCTTGCAATGGATCTAAATTCTGTTGTAGAAAATGATTTACTTTCATAATAAGAAGTGACATCAGTCAATCTTATTTTTTTCCAGTCATAATTTATATGTGTGTCGCCAAAGTAAGTAGATTTTTCTATGATCCAACTCCACTGGGCCAACGATGCAATTCCTTCGCATGTGTATTGATCCAGTTGATTTTTTCGTCGTATTATTTTAGAGATTTGTATTTCAGCTTTTTCTATAGCAAATTTAATACCAGCAAGATCTTTAGGTCTAAGCACTGCTTTATAAGCATTGTATTTTAACTCCTCAAGATCTTTCTTGTATCTATCTAGATCCATATCGTCAAAGGGAGAATATAAATCTTTTTCATATAATATCTCTAACATCTCATCTTGAATATAACATCCTTGACCGTATGCCTCATCATAAAATTGATCATATATTTCAATAGAGTCAAATAATAAGTTGGGGTCTGGTTCCTTAATATATAAAGAAAGACCATCCCTGCGAAAGCTGAGATGGCCCTTCATTATTCTATATATCGAAAATTCCTTCCTGTCCATCCTTAGCCTACTTCATATCTTAGGACTTCACACCAGTCTGAACAACAAAGTAGTTGAAACCTTGGTATGAATAAGTTGTTGTTGCGTTACCACCACCTGTGTCACCACCTGTGTAATTTACGCTAGTTAGTTTGTTTTTGTTGCCAAGGTCAATCTTCAATGTTCTTTGACCATTCTCAAAGAATAATTGAATAGGCTGGTTAGTTAAACTTCTGCCATCACCACTTGCGCTAACTCTATCACCGCTTAAAGACACGACTTCAATTTCAGTGCTTGTGGCGATTGGGAATGTAGCAAATTTGGTATATGGACGATATCTGCCAAGTTCAAAGATGTTTTCGCGGCCAATGTCAGCAGTGACGCTAATATTTTGAACTTTACCAGCTCCAACAGCATTGGTAACGTCTGTTGGTAAATATGTGCCATTGTACGTTGAAGCATAAGTAGTGCCAGTGGGAGTGGCAAAGTGCTGCCTACGAAATACTGTGCCAGATGCACTGTCTGCGGCGAATCCTTGTGGACCATGTGTGTTGGGGGATGTGATAATTGGGAAATTCGCAGTGCCAGCATTCGCAAGAGCGGCAGCAGGAGGAACCCATAATTTGTCATTGCCAACAAATGTAACTGACTCTGTTGAATTACCTTCAACTGGGAATGTGTAGGCAACATTACTTGGTCTCATTCCTGAACACCAAATAAAACCAACTTGCTCGCTTGCTGCGCCACTAGCTGATGTATATGAATCTGGATAAATAGCCAAATAAATGCTAGCTTTATTATTCGTTGCAGCTACAATGTTCTGATTACCACTTGGGCAAGCAGTTAAATAAAGCAGCGCATTACCGTCGATAACCTTTTCTGCTGTAACTTCAATTTCTGGGACGTTTTCAATATTTTCAAAAATCGCCAATTGACCAAGTTCGAAAACTTGTTCTAGATTAAAGTTAGTTGTGATTCCAACAGATTGAACGCCTTTCATCCAAGTGATGGCAGCGGCGCCTTCTACTCCAACGTCATTTGCGGCGGCTTCAATACCAAGAGCTTGGATTGCATAAAAAATACGATTCTGTGGCATTTGTTTTTTCTCCGTTTATAGATCTATGTAAAAAAGAGCTTTAAGCTAAAAATTAATACACATTAATCACGTTACCCCGGCTAATCTTACCTCTGTCGAGCATCTAGCAGTTCCAACATAAAACGAATAAGATATTTCAGTAATGTCATTAATCGTGGTATTATATATTCTGCAAGTCTGATATGGATAATTATTAAGCAAGTAAGGATATGTATATTTTTTGTCTACTAAGTTACCTACAATATCAACGGGATACGCTCCACTTTTAGATATTGTATTGCTATCAAATAGCTGTATAACTCTGTCATTTTGGTAAGAAATTGCATCTAGTATATCAGAAACAATAGCGTCTCTATCGCCCAATACATAAAATACAAAATCACTGTACGCCCATTGACCACCACCAAGTTGATAAGGTTTCATAGTTCTTTTAGGGACGGCTTCGATTAGCACAGCGGGTAGTTGCAACCTTGTTTGTCCAATTTGAACCCAGTCGCCCGACGATGCAACAAAGTTGTTGTCTAGCTCAAAAGAGCTAAATTGAATTTGCCTAAAGAAAGGAACACCTTCCGCTTGATCTACTTTTATCCACTTATATGAATAGTTTAAAGAAACAGTTGATGATGCCGGAACTGGTGTGTCAAATACAACTCTACCATTTGGATAGTCTATCTTGTATCCAGAACCCACATACTTATTCAGTCCTGAATTAAATGCGTAAGGTCTAAAAGCATTATTAACATATATTCCAGAAATTGGAATTGGTTGAGTTGTTTTAGAAATTCCAGTTTCCCAAACCCAATTCTCTCTGTGGGATTGCCAAACTTGATTTGCGGAATAATTAGGGTCACTTACAGGTCTTAGTTTATGCTTGTCACCACCATACATTCCAGAGGATGGGATATTAATATTATAAAATCCACCCTTGTCAAGAAAGCCCCAATTATAAAATGCGGACATGTTATCTAGTAAGACATTGCGCAACTGCGCATCTTGTGTATTTCCAATTCCAACTAGTCCGGGATTATAACTCATATGCTTTTCTCCACTATAGTGGCTAGTTCTTTATCATAATTAGCTAGGGCGCGCGTAATAAAATTATCGTTTTCGGTTCCAGAGAAAGATGAATCAACCTTAAAAACGCTTTTAGGAACCATGATAGCCCCACCAGATCTACTCTGAGAATAATTACCATATTCAACATGATAGTCTTTTACTAATATGGCATCGCCAGCCGTTAATAACCATTCTAGCCAAGGAAGCGCAACGCCAAGTTCAGTTACTGAATAAGCATCGGGGAGACTTAAAATATTTTGAAAATCTGAAGGTTGTATGTATACGCTTAGCACATTAGTTGTAGACCCCTTATTTACTCTCAAGCCTTTAAAATATACATCTACAGAATTTGCAATGGCGTAAATAATAGTTGTAGTTGGATCGCTTGAAAGTCCAAAGTCAAATTTTAATGTGCCGTTTTTTAAGGATTGTATTTCGGGACTGTTCGAAAGAGCGTCAATCGTAAGATTAATAACATCGGCCCTGATCTTAGGAATAGCTTTGGCAAAAATTTTCTTAAGTTCATCTCTGCAAGCGTCTAAGATGTTTTTTTCAATTTTATTATTAGAATCAATTATTTTAATTTTACCGTTAAGCATTGGTGGCCCATAATGTAACTACATATTTAGTAGGGTTCTGAGTAAAGCCCTGCGGAAAATAGTCACTAATTCTCACAAGACCTTGGTTTTGGTATGAGTCTATACCTTCATAATATTGAGGTATGATATATTTGCACTTTTGGAGTTTTGGAAGGTCGGTTAATTTACATACCGTTTGCGCTTGAGCAGATGGTACATTAATAGGAACACCAACATCCACCCAAAGCTTTCGGTCGTAATAAACTCTTCCATATATATCTTCTGTTGTTTCGTTCATCTTGTATCCAATACCATTGCAGTACGGACAAGGAAAACCATTTTCAAAAGGATACGGTCCTCCGGTTTTATATACGCCATTGGACTTATATCCATTAAAACTACAGTTTGGACACTCTTCTCTAATTTCTGGATATACTAAGGTTATTCTCTTTGACCATATATTATTTACCGCATCATTATACGCATCAAATATATGACTAGGAATAGAAAGTGACATTTTAGTAAGGTAATCCAGAAGGTGTTGAGGTGTAGTAACGAGGACGGTCAAGTCTGCTTGTAAATCTAGTATCAAACTGTGACACAGTTAAACCTTTATTTACAGGAGCATTGATAGTTTGATAACCGCTAAAAAATGCATTTTGCCCCTGAAGAACAATACGCCCTTCTTTTGGCTGTGCATTTCCCGCAATAATTTTTTGTGTAACGTCTGCCATTTAAATCTCCTATTATGCGAAGTAGCCAGCACGATAATCAACATATCCACGATTGGCACTGTCGGCCCCCGGAGAATATGGAGAAAGAATAGATTTGCCGAAGCCCAGTTTACCAGTTTGATAATCCATTTTAACAGATTCATACTTGCTAGTTAAGTCATCATTGACTATTTTTAGTCCTGCAACTACGCCTCTCATGTCAAGAGATGAGGCCCCATCTCTAATAGAAAAAGCTTTTAAAGCGTATGTTCTCATTAAGCTATTTGTTAATAATAACCCAGATCTAAGTGAGCATAATGCTATAAAGTCATCATCTTTATTACTAGGGCCAACTGGGGTCGTTGTTGGATCTGGAGTTAAAATACCATTATCCACTTCAATAGTATAATCTACAAAAAATTCCATCTCATTATGAATAAGCTGTGCAGCGACAAGAATAGATTCTTCTATTCTACCGTCTGAAAATAATTGATTATCAGTGTCTAGATCACCAATAATATGTCTAACTATAATGACCATTTCGTTTTGCCAAGGCATATTATATATTCCTATAGACTTTAAATTTTTGAATATCTGTAGAAAAGACGCTAGCCCCGAAATTTACTTTGGCTTGGATTTGCCATGTCCCAATCTGGTCGAGATCGCCACTAACGCTTGTGTATCTTATATTTCCATCAGTGCCATTTGTAACGAGAGTCGCGGTTTTTATCAAGTCACTACCATCAGGTTTTTGAAATATAATACTAATACTATTAGCATTAGAAACATTAAGAACCGCAGTCCCATTCATAACTGTTATATTAAAGTTAACTCCAATATCACCATAGTGTATTTCAGAAGCCATCTTGAGTTTCCTTTGCTGCATCGAGGAGCAGATCTAATGATTTTGTAACAGTTAATTGGTAGTTTAAATCTGTATTGATATAAAAACTTGAATAGAAATCAGATGCTCTATAGAGCGTTTCAATGTCTGTTGTATTCAAAGTCATAATGTGATTTTTATCTGTAGTAACGTATACAGTGTAATACACATTTATTTCTTTTACAACGTATAAATCTGTTGACAAATCTGCAAAACAGTCAAAACTTGCTGATTCATAGAGTCTTATAGTTGGCGACAGGTCTAAATTGCCTTCGGCATTGAATATCGCAGATACATAAAGTGGGCTTAATCCACCTAATGATGATAATGGGGTTGTTGAGAGTGGTAGGAATGATAACATTATTCTAATCCACCATCAACAACGCTCCAGCTCCTAGATACTAACGCTGCACGAGCTGCTGAAGCTGATGAATTATATTTAGAACTTCCTGCACCAAAACCTAAACTACTTCCAGTTAGATAGGTATTTAATGATATCAAGAGATTACTATATGCTACTGTGTTTAAAGTGACCCCGTTGAACATGTTTAATGCTGTGGATGTGCCTGACATTAAGATGTTGTACCTTAATAGATCCGCTTGAACTGCGTACCCGTTTAAGCCGGTGCATCCCATGAATGTTCCGCTAAACGCTGACGTGGTTATTCCAGTGTTGTAGCGGAATAGGTCTGTGGAGATTGTGGTTAAGCCTGTGCAATCTCGAAACGTAGAGCTAAACGCTGACGTGGTTATTCCGGTGTTGTAGCGGAATAGGTCTGTAGGGATACTAGTTAGGCCCGTGCAGTTAAAAAACGTGTTTGAAAATGGCTGTGAGGTTAGCCCAGTGTTATAACGGAATAGATCCGCAGGGATGCTGGTTAGGCTAGTGCAACTTCCGAAAGTGGAAATAAACGCAAGAGTGGTTAGTCCAGTGTTATAACGGAATAGATCTGCAGGGATACTGGTCAGACCTGTGCATTGCGTAAATACGCTTTGGAATGCTTGGGTAGTTAGTCCAGTGTTATAACGGAATAAATCCGCAGGGATACTGGTCAGTCTTGTGCATTGCTCGAACGTGCTTGTAAACGCACTTGTGGTTACACCTGTGTTGTATTGGAACAACCCAGTAGGGATGCTAGTTAGGCCCGTGCATTGCTGGAATGTGCTGGTAAACGCTGACGTGGTTATTCCAGTGTTGTATCGAAATAGATCCGCAGGAATACTGGTTAAACCTTCGCAGCGATCGAATGTCTTGTTAAACGCACTTGTGGTTAACCCCGTGCTGTAACGAAACAAGTCTACGGGAATACTGGTCAATCCTGTGCAACCAGAAAATGTTTGCGAAAACGCAGTCGTGGTAAGTGGTGTTGCAGGATACCAGAATAAGTTTTTGGGAGTGGTGGTTAGCCCTGTGCAATTTAAAAACGTATCCTTAAAACAACTATCGCCACCTGCGGCAAAGACTGAAGGAATCGCGGATGTAGCAATGACTATCCCCGGCCTTGTGCTGGCCACTGCCATATTGCACTGTCCAGTCCCAGTAATACTTATGTTGTATGCCCCAATTGCCGAATAAGTGTGCGTCTTGACGCCAGTAGTTGTAAAATTTTCTATAGCCGAGCCATCACCCCAATCGATTGCAACAGAAAAAGTTGTCCCATTTTGTATGTTCATTCCAAACGATTGACTCGTCGCTGTAGTTTGGATATTTAACACCCAAGCAGTTGGAACTGAAAGTGGTTTTTTAGGAAATCCTCTTGTTGAAGGTAATATAATCATACAATTACATTGCCTCCAATTACATATTCATTAGCAGTGCCAGTATTAAGTACGCTCATCATTGCCCATTGTTTTGCACTTTTTGCTCCATCTGGGGCGTATCCATTAACTCCAACTCCCGATCCAACTGTAACTTGCCCCGACCCCTTTTGTACTATGGAGCAATTAAACCCAAGGGCTAATCCACTTGGTATTGTTAATGTCATAGCAGATGCTGCTGTAGAGATAACACTCGCTCCATTATCTGATTGAGCAAAGCTTCTACTTCCGGTTGCCACAATTGTTGTTGCTGAAAATCTTGAGAGTTGACCATCTGCAAAATAAGTATCTCCACTTGGATTAACAGAGTGAAGAATAGTGGTTGCGGAATTTTGAATTTCTAATAGATTAGCAGATTGAGAAGCGGCCCCCTTGACAATAGCTCCTTTAACCGTGCTAGACCTAGATATTATATCCAACATCGCGCCCGGCGCAGAATTATTAATTCCAACTTCACCGCTAGCGTCAATAACCACTAAAGCTCCGCTCGCAGAAGATTGGACTTCAAATATATTCCCAGTTCCACCAGCGGCTGGACGAATTATTAGACCCTTATAAGCTCCACTAGGGTAATTAATCTCAACTTTACCAGTGTATTGAGAATAGGGTTGGCTTGTACCAATTCCTAAAAAGCCATCATACTCACCTATTTTAATTAATCCACTTGCATCTATTTCAAGAGATGACATTCCAGAAATATCGTTAACTGAGAAGATCGTTCCAGAAGCAAGTCCATCGGAGATAGAGAATAATTGCCCGGCTGTACTTTCAAATGAAAGAGTTGAATCAGGTAATATATTAAGATTGATCCCCGATGCTGCCACGCCTGTGCCAGTAAATGTAAAAGTCTTTGTACCTGAAGAATATTTAAGAGATGTATCATATGATAGGCCGGATGCTGAATTCCATATAGCAATATGGTTGCCTGAACCTGTCGTATATACTGGCCCTGTAGCACCAGTCAAGCCTGTAGCACCTGTACTGCCTGTAGCACCAGTTAAACCAGTTGCCCCTGTGCTTCCAGTAGCACCAGTCAAGCCTGTAGCACCTGTACTGCCTGTAGCACCAGTTAAACCAGTTGCTCCTGTACTTCCTGTAGCACCAGTCAAGCCTGTAGCACCTGTACTGCCTGTAGCACCAGTTA
>Ga0181356_1000576_pt1 | contig 15871 bp, 24 predicted proteins | sample Fa13VDMM110SN_FD_130104 | JGI IMG/M metagenome (GOLD analysis project Ga0181356, IMG submission 130104) | Freshwater viral communities from Lake Michigan, USA - Fa13.VD.MM110.S.N | ecosystem: Environmental > Aquatic > Freshwater > Lake | place: USA: Michigan | collected 2013-09-24 | reverse complement strand
AGTTGGTGCTTGAGCTGGAACTGGTGCTGTAATGGCTAATCCCATAATTTTATTCCAAGTACCATCACCTACTATACCATCAGCAATTAAACCGTTTTTAGTTTGAAATGCTTTTACTGCTGCTTCAGTTGCAGGACCAAAATTACCTACAGGATCTACTCCTAATTTTTGTTGTAATAACTTAACGTTTTCGTTGTTATCGCCTTTTCTTAATATCATATTTTTAAATTTTAATAAGTTACAATTTTACCATAAATATCAGTGTTAGGATATCTCACTTCAAAGATCATAGGATCTAAAGATGGATATACTACTCCTTGTTTTGTAGCGGCTGCTATATCGTATGAATAAAGAGAGTAATTTCCACCAGCTAAGTTTTCAATATCTACATTAATTACTGATTGAACTCCTTTAATAGCTCCTATTAGATTATAAATGTCTGAATATATAATTGGTTGATTTATTTGCCATTTAGATATATTAAAATAATCTTTTAAAATGTTTATACAATTAGTTAATACTTCCTGTGAATTATACGCGGGTAATATAGATATGTCGAAATTAACTTTTATATTAGCATAATACGCGTCTTTAATTAATACAGCATCACTCATCATTTTATTATATGATAAGTATGTTTTTAAGTTTTGTTTTACAACATTTGATGCTCTAGTTATTTTACCATCAATATCATTTGATAAAATATAAACTGATAACGCTAATGGATTGTTAGTGACAAAGTTTTGTTTGTCTGTATCATTTGCTATTAAATAATCTTGAGTCACATAAGCTTTACTTATATAACCAAATTTAGAAGGTAATGATAAAGTTCTAACTAAATAATCAGCCTTAGTTACATTTCTATTTTGAGTAGGAAAGTTAGCTAAAGCTTGTAATCTTATTTCCTCAGTTGTTTCGCCAGGTCCACCACCAGATGAAGGTTCAGGATTATTAAAACGAACTGATCCATTTATGATAGAAACTATAGATGAATCTAAATTATATGAATCAATAAATGTATTCACAGTTTCATTTAAACCTATATCATCACTTGGTAAATTAGCTTTAATACCTCCACCTACTAAGTAAGTTACTGTTAATGTAGTATTTGAAGGAGCAATACCATATTCATTTGTATATTGGAAGTTTGATGGATCATAAGCCATATTCATTTTACTTATACCATCTACTAAACCTATACCTACATTATCAGGATTAGGAATAATTACTTCGTCAGGTGATGATGTTACTCCACTACCAAATTCTAATGTTAAATTATTATCATCATCAAATCTAGTAGTGAAACGTCTATCTACTTTTTTAAGTCTTAATAAGAAACGAGCACTATTATCTTCATTATAATAATTAGGTTCGTTAATAGGTAAATTTAAAGATTCATCAAATACTGTATCTTGAGCTAAGTAAGGTACTTCATACCATTGATTATTATCACTATCTGTAATACTAATTACTTCAATAATATCAGATTCATTAATAGTTACAGTTGGGAATTGTTCTGGATTATTGAATGTAAAAGTAGCTGTTTTTACTTGACCTGATACTGCTTCTACTTGTTTTTTAAGTAAATAATATTGTGGGTTAGTAGTATTATTATAATATTGATAAACTACAACTTCAGTTGGATCAAATGAAGATGATTGTTTAAAATCAACTGAATCTTGAATTAAGAAAGTAATATCAGGATTTGAAATTGATTTAATTGATGAATTTTTCTCTATTCTTAAAGTGTATCTCCAATCTGGTTCAAATAAAGGAGCACCATTAGATGGTATTAGTTGAAATGCATCTAGTGTTACAGATGCGGCAGAGGTTAATTTTGGTCTATATCCTAAAGCATAAGCTAAAGCAATAATATTTTTACGTTCTTGAGCGTATAATAATAATGTTTCTTGTAACTGAGTATCAGTATAGAATGATAAAACATCACCTACATAAGCAGCCATTTCAATAAACATATTACCAGGAGCAGATGGACTAAAGTCCATATAACTGTTCTTGAAATATGTTCTAGCATAATTGATTAAATCAGATTTTAAAGTATTAAAATCCTTATCAAAATATTTAATATCAGGTACATTCGCCATTATTGTTGAGATAAAGTATTGGTTTCAACACTTATTACTAAAGTGTCAGGTTGGTTGCTTATAGAATAATCTAAAGATATATTTACTAAATTATTATCAGATTGTCTTCTAATTGTTATATCACGAATAATAATATTCGGAACATAAGCATATATTTCATTTTCTAATTTAGCAGATACTGAATCAAAACTAGTATCTGGTTCAAATAGAGATGCTCTTAAATCACCACCAAATGTAGGGTTAAATAAACGTTCGCCTTTATTAGTTAATATGTAATTAATTAGGTTAGATTTTACTTGTTCTTTAGTAGTGGTGGTTGTGTTAAAAACACTTGTATCATTATTAAAGACTACACTAATACCTATTCCTTTAGGTTGTCCTACATCTTGTGGATTTAAGGTATATGTTGGTCTTTTTAACATTATAATTGTCCTTTTTCTTTCATTGTAGCCATTAAACCACTAAAATCAGGTACAGCATCAATTTGTACTTGAGACACATCACCAGCAGGTCTAGCAGTTGATAACATTTGATCTACACTTGTCACAACAGCAGTTTCATTCATTAGGTTACCCATTCCAAAAGATTGAGCGTTTGATGAATCATAACTTCCCATTGAACGGAAATCTCCATTCACAGCAGTTTCATTTAGTATATCATTTAATATACTATTGTTTGCAAACATAGTTGGAGTAACTGGTTTTGCAGGGATTGAATCTTTAATTGAATCAACTAATGAATTTTTAGTTTCAACAACTGTTTTTTTAGGTTCTGGTGTTTCCAGTAATAATCCTAATTCTTCTCTTACAACTTGTTGTACTTCTTCTCGTACAACTTTACGTAATAATTTTACAAAGGTATCTGTCTTCATGTTTATAAATATTTTTATTATCCAAGTATTTGCTTAAGTTCTTCAAGTAATTGATCTTCATTACGAACTAAACTAGGTGCAGTTTGAGTTATTTTTAAATTACTGAATTTTTCATATGCAACTGCTTGTTTAGCTCCAGATGGAGTGGTAATTATTCTAATTATATATTCTTTATTATCTATATTAGTATATTCATACTCTAATGTTTGAGTTGATTTTTTATTAATAATATTTACTAAATCTTCATTTAAATTATTAACTACATCACTTGTTGGTTGTGATGTGATAGTGAAACTTAATGAATTTAATTTATCTAATATTTTACTAACTAATCTTTTAAATACAGATAATATAGCAGTTAAAACTGTTGTTATTAATATATAATCATTTATTTTTTCTTCTATAGGTGGTATTTGAGCAGTAGCCTCAGCGGCAGCTGCTGGATCACCACTAGCTAAACGAGCTTTTAGAATAGATAAATATAATTTAGCTGCTGCTAAAGCAGCTAGAATTACTTTAAGTAATTTAAGTAAAGTATCAAGAGTTGTTTTAAGAATATTTATAGTCTTTTTTAAACTTTTAACTTTATTATCAAAATCTTCTTTGAATTTTTGATAATTTCTATTATCTTTAGGAGTAAAAACTATTTTACCTCCATTAACAACTACACGACCTTTATTTTTTAATTGTTTTTTAGTTTTATTTATTAATCTATTAATTATAGCATTAGCTGATTTTTCAGCATTAATAAAATTAGATAATACAGGTAAAAGAACTGCTACAATAGCAGCTTTAGCTCCTGCTGGAGATATTTTGGTTTGTTCTTTTAAAAAATTAGTTTTATCATTAGTAGCCTTTTCTAAATCTTCTTTCCTTTTCTTTTGTTTTTCTTTTGTTTTATTAACAATTTCTTCACTCTTATTAAGCTTTTCTTGTTTATCTATTTTATCTTTAGCATTAGTAACTGATTCATTTGTTGCTTGAATATTATCTGAAGTATTAAATGTTGAAGCTATAAATTTTTCGTTAGCGATAAATTGAGTTTTGATTTCTTCAATAATAACGGCATCTGCTGGATTGTTTGGATCTAAAACTCTTCCATCCCGTTTGTATGTACCATTAATAAAAATATCACTTGTGGTTTTACTTGGGGTATTACTTGGAATATTATCTGAAGTAGAAGTCTTAGCTCTTTGTTCTTCTTGAACTATTTTAATTTCTTTTGCTTTTGGATCATTAGAAAAAATAAGAGTAATACCTGTTTTTCTATCAGACATTGCTTTTAAATATACTTCTTCTCTTTGTAAAATTCTTCTATTACGATTATCACTAATATATAATAAATCTTGTATTACATCATATAATTGGGATTGCCAAAAATCTGTTTTTTCTCGTGGTAAAGAATCATAAACAAGTTCATCATTTCTATATATGGAAAAATATTGATAACCATCATCATCATATTTAAGCTCGTATTGATATTTAGGTTTAGCCATATTATATAGTAAATGAAGTTGGAGATTTAAAATCGTCTAACTTAAGTTTTATTTCTTGAAATTTACCTTTTAAAAAAGTAGCTGGTATAATTAATAAAGGAGGTACAGCTGCTAAAGCAGTCACCATATCACTATAATCGGATACAGCTTGCATCATTTCAGTTAATATTTCATCTAATTGTTCACCTTTAACTACAGGTTCAGCAGATCCATTTTTATCTAATCCAAATTGTACTCTAGGAGCATTAACAAGAAACATATTTGTTTCATTATCACTATCTACATTACCAACGTCAATTGTTACTTTATCACCAGCAGATAAGTTAATATAACGTTTAGAATTAAGATATATATCATTTGAACGTGAGTTAAAAACTAAACGTCCTGATGATAATACTATCTGTTCTCCACTATATCCTTTAATTAATTCTGCCATTATATTGTTTTTCCTGGATCTGTAAATTTACCTATAAATTGAAAAGCATATGTTGATCCTACTCCTGGTCTATTTGCTACTGTAGACCATGTATTAATAGTAAAATAATCTGATATTTCTCCTTTTCCTGATGAATTTGATACAATAATATATGAGTTCTTTTTTTTAGTATCAATTACAAATCCTATATGTCCACTTTTTTCTTTTGTTGTAGTTACAATAATATCTCCAGGTTGAGCATTTTTCCAATTATCTCTTTTTCTCCAATTTATAGTATCTTTAGAAATAAGATTATATATACCAGTTGTTCCATATTCGAAATTAATTTCTTTACCTGGTTTTGGTGGTTTGGATTTATAATTTATACCATGTCCTGTAGCTCTCATATATATTATTGATACTCCAACTCCGCAACCTTTACCTGCAGGTTGGTAAACTCCTTTTGGACTTGTACTTGATATACCTGGGATACCTTTAGTAAAAGTCCCTATACTAGCCTTAGCAGCTGCTACAAAGCTATAATATGGTGCTACATCACGACTACTATTTCTAGGAAGAAAATTATCAGGTGTTGAACCGTTTTTACTAATAATTATATTATTATAACTAACATTTATTTCTACTGAAGTTTCATCTTTTGAATAAACTGTCTTATCAGGAACTATTTCTGTATCTATTTCTAAATCTATATCTTCTGTTGCAAATGCTTGAAAGTATTCTTCTTCATCAGCAGGTAAGAAATTAGCTATATAAATACCTTCTTCAATTTCTTCAGGTGTCAATGGAGATGGAGATGGAGAGGGAGTTGGTGTTGGAGATGGTGAAGGTAAAACTGATGCTACTATTATTGGTAATTGAAGATTATCAGGTTCATTTGGTTGAGCTACTACTACTTCACTTTCTGTAACATTTTCATCTAATGAATCAAAATTTTTACTAGCTAAATCTTCAATAGGTAAAGGATTACTTTCAACATTTGTTATAAAAATACCACTTGAAAATGCATTAGTTTGTACATTCACATCATTAACATCAATTTGATCATCTAATAATTTTTGTTGATCAGGAATAACATTACCAACAATACTTACAAATTGATCATTCATAAGCATACCTCCTCCACCTTCATTTTGAATTAGAATATCTGTAGGTTTTATTTTAAAAGGATATACTTTCTTAGCCATTAGGTAAACCTATTTGTGATTGATTAATATTATCTTTATTAACTGTTACATCTGGTGTTTTAGGAGATATAGATGTAGATACTTCAATTGTATTATCATTAACTGAATTCCATATACCTATTGGATTTGGATCATAATACACTGTGTTAGTACCTGAAGCTCCAGGTACTGTAATATCTATGTTTGGTCCTACTTCTAATCTAACAACATATCCTGGTTTTGGTAAATGAACCATGTTGGTATTCATTGGAAAGGCAGAAGCTATTTTATTAGAAGCTAAATTATTAATAATAGGAGTATATTTTATTTCTCTTGTTTCAGAATCAACAGCTCTTACAATACCGTAATTTTTAGTAGCATTAGGTAAAATTGATGATAAAGTAGAAGAACCAACACCAAATGATTTTTTTGGTCTAGTAGTACCAGTTCTTATAGTATTTTCTGATCCCATTAGTTATTATTTGCTTCTAGTTGTTTTGGTTCAATAGGTGCAGTCACATTATTAATTTCTTGAAATAATAATTCCTTATCACGATCACTTAACACACTTCCATCTCCATCATTACCAATATTATTCATTGCACGTTGTACAATACCAGCCATTTTGATTAAGGCATCATCATTTTTGATACCTAATTCCATATATTCTTTTAATAAAGGAACAAGCATCATTGCATCACCTGGCTCCTGTATCATAGGTTTCAGTTGATCAATTAATGATCTTATTTCTTTTTCTTTACGTACAGAGTTTTTATATATATCCTCTAGTAAGTTAGAAAAAGATTTACCTTTAAATAATTCTTGATTAAAATCCATTACTTATATAATTTACATATATAAATATGAAAGGTATGAAAATTTAAATTGACATAGTTATATGTCCATGTTCATAATATTGATTATACTTTTTAATATAAACCAATTTTAAACGTTTTATAATTTTCGTAATCTGAGGTGTTGAAGCGTCAGTTATTTCCTTTATATAGATATACAGTGCTTTTTTGTTAAAAATATCAATGTTATCATTTTTACGGAATAACTCTAATATAGCATCCGCAATTTGAGCATCACGTTGTTTAGGGAATAATGTGAATAAGTTATGATCTGCGTATTTAGTAAATTGTTGAAGAAAGGTAGGTGTTTTATCTTGATAAACATCTTTACCATTATTCATTATATCAATTAAAATTGTTTTATCCTCATCAACTGCTTCTACAGTTGCTTTGTCTTTTAGCTTCTTGTAGTTAGCGTTATTGTATAGGATAAGGTACCTTTTTGTAATAGTACCAAAATAACTAAATGCTTTTCCTTTTGTCTGGTCGTATAAATGTAGTTTTTCTAATAAGAAAGCTACTACTTCATGTTGGAGTTCTGGGATTGTATCAACTTCTGTATAGTAAAACTTAAAAGTATGAATGATATTTTCAGCCAGTTTATGAAATGAATAATTAATTTTTTCATTAAATAGTTTATTACGTTGTGCTTGATTTGTTAATGACAAATACTCTAAAATAGCATCTTCAGTTTCTTGAGTGAAGTATATATTAGCCTTTTTCGGTTTGCGTTTACGGACAGTCCCCTTCTTAGTCAGTAATACTTCTTCCTCAATCATGGTTTAGTAGTTTTTTAGATAATGATTTAATGAGTCTTGTATGTTTTTTAGACTATTAAAGAAGAAACCAATTTGGTCATCAGATTTAAATGCTTCTGTTAATTCAACTTCATTAAGCATTTTATTAGATTGGTCTACAATAGCAGCAATGCTATCAATGATTATTTTTTGTCTAGCAGCAATTTCTTCAAGTTTAACTACTTTTTGATTCAAGTTCCAAATGATATAGCCAACAACTGTGGCTATCCATAATACAATTGAAATAATTCCTAATATCATAAATTCTTCATTATATCTGCTAATGCCGGATTAGTCATTTGTTTCATAGCTTTCTGTCTAATAACCGGGTTAGCATTTTTGTTTAATTTAAAGTTATTGTTAGCTGGTTTAGCAGCTTGTTTTGGTCCTAATAGTTTAGGTAGCCATTCATTTTCAAACTCAATTCTTGCAGCTAATAAATCTGCTTGATGTAATACAAAAACAATTGAGGTACGTGGTTTAGTCTCTGGTGTAAAACCCATTAAATACGATTTATTAGCCTCATCATATAAACCGTCATGTGTTCTGATAGCTAAAAATTCGTTTTTAGAGTAACTTATACCGTTGTTATTTAGTAAAAATAAACCACGATCTGGTACTGACATATATTCAAGACGATCATTAAACATATAAGTCTCATTTAGTTTATCACGTCTCCATTGATCTGTTTGTTCAATGTACGAAGCATGATTTTCATCTCCAAATTTACCTAAGTCATGATTGATAGCAGCAAATACTAATTCTTCAAGTGTATAAGTATCTACCATACCCATGTCTCTCCATACAGCATCAATTTTAATAGCTGCTTCAACAACTCGGTTAATATGATCTACATACCCACCTGGAAAACAATTATGATATTGATTCTTGTGTGATGCAGGCATCAATATAAAACGGTCCTCATGTTTAGTATAGAACTCAATGAGTTTATCTTTACGTTCACCTGAGATATAATTATTAATATTATCTAAAAATATATCCCAATTTTCTTTAATTTTTTCTGCTTCTAACATAACCTATTTTTTGTTTAATTAATCTTGTTCTGAGTTGATTAAAGATCTAATGTCTTCAACTTGATTTTTCATAGTACTAAGCATATCCTTAGCTTCTACAGTGTTAAATTTTGGATCTGAAAAACGTGCACCAAAACCGGTTAACATATTTTCTAATTGATCTAATTTCTTTTGGATAAGTTCTTTATATCTCATTTTATGATTTGTTTAATAATGCTCACTAACTGTGGCACTGTGTCGAATGTACGAAGTGTATCTGTGGTAGCCAAATCTGTTTCTGGGAGTATAGTGATGACTTTATCATCTAAATCTAAGAATACTATAGGATAAGTAGAGGTTTTAAATTTATCTTCAATATTATCTGCAAAATCGGAGAATTGTTCTGCATCAATGTTCACATAGGATATCCCTGCTGCGTCTAGCTCACTTTTAAGCCACATGCAAGTATCACACCATTCAAGTGTTAATAATCTAACCTTTCCATCCTTACTCATTCCCTATCATCTCTTTATTAGTAATCATAAGTATAAATTATAATTATTTATTATTTTCTAAAAAATACGGTTTTTTCCTTGGGGAGCCAAGCTTTCTCACACACTTCTGAAAATAAGTTTTTAATGAAGTAAGTACCTGGCTTAAACTGAGGTACTTTGTTCTATATAAATATATATAAGGTATAAAATTCAATTTATTATAGGGGAGATATAGTGTATTTTTCACCTAATTGATTAACAATCTCAATAGCATCTTTTGAGTGCATGTAAAACATTTCTCTATTGCCTGATACTCTAACAGCGTCTAAATGTTTATGAAGTTCTTGTTCTAGTTTATAAGAATTAAAACATTTAAATGAATAAACTGGTACCCAAGGTGTAGGAACACCTGTTGCTCCTGATATTTCTTTAGCTCTATTATCTACATCTCGAATTGTCATTCCTATTTTTACCATATCTGGCATTGATTTATTTACTAAGACATAAACATACTCATTAGGAACTAAACTACCATCTTGATCAAGAGGACTATCTTGGTAATAAGTCACTTTATCCCAACCCTCATTATGAGGATCAGGAGTTAATGTGAACACAGTTGCTTTACTACAAACTTGATCTGGTGTTAAAACATTATTATTAATCATTTTATAGAAATGAGCATCATCATTTGTGATGCGTTTTAGTCCTTTCATAATTATTTAGTAATGTATTTAACTAAATCTTTATTTAACATCATCAATTTAAATTTATTTGGATTACTATTATAAATTGATTTTACCATATTATAACTAACATCAGTTGCAAATACTTTCTCAGTTATAATTTTAGTAATTCTTTCAATAATTGGTTTTTCAATTGGATTGTCTTTTGAAAAATATTCTAAGTAGTTACTAATCCTAGTACCTAATGTTGAAGCAATATCTGCTCTATATTCTTTATCTTTACCAACTAAACCTTTAATTGTATTCATCACATATTTTTCATCTTGGTTAATGATATTTTCTGGTGAAATCATCTTATCCAATTTATTATTAATAAACATAGTAAACAATGTACTAAACTCACTACCAACTGATCCCTCACCAATCATCTGAATTAACGGTAATGACTCCTCAAAGTTTTTAACAGATGATATGGAGTTGAAGAACATACTAACACTTCTACTGTTAACTTCTTTAGTTACTAACTCTGGATGCATCAGCATAAAGTTAATACATCTACCATCTAATTGATTCTCTTCAGCCCATTTACCCCAACATTTTAAATCAAACTTTAAATTAACTGAAATAAATCGTGTTTTCTGAGCGTTGTCAATACTATTAACTAAATAATCACCATTATCAGGATTAGCAGTTAAAATAATATGCCAATCTTTAGGTAACTTCCAGCTAATATATTGTTGTCTATCTACTAACTCCATTACAGCTTGAATGAATCTCATATCAGCTCTATTCCAGTCATCTAATAATAGAATACCACCTTTTTGTTTACCACTAATCCATTCCGGTGGACAATAACTCATACGATTTAAACCAGTAGAAGTAAATCCTTTTTTTCTATAATCTTCAACTGAATTCTCATCAACCCATTCTTTACTATCTTCACTTGTCATTTCAAACTGACGAATTGGAAAACCTACTAAGTCACCAATTTCTTCAATTTGTGCAAGATTCAATTTAACAAAGTTTAAATCTAATTCTTCAGCTAACTGAATAATAGAAGATGTTTTACCAATACCACTATCACCTACTACTTCAGTTGATACCATTGGTTTGTTGTTATTTTGTAAATAACGATTGTTATCAATAATATGTTTTAAGAAATTCTTTAATTCATTAACATTTAGTGATACTGATGCATTTGATTTTTTTGCCATAACTTTTATTTTAATTGTTTTTTATTTCTTATTGTATAATAAAGATAAGTAATTAACCGAGGTCATTATTACTTAATTTGTACTTTAGCTCCTGGTAAATTTTCATTAATTTTTCTACCTGAACAATGAACCCAAAGTGTTGGTTTACATGGTTGTGTTTGTTCAATCTCACATTCACCATCAGTTAAGTAAATTAAGTTTTGATATTTGTCTTTATTATTAAAAAGATATCTCATAACTGGTTCATAACTTGTACCACCTCTACCTGTTACTTCTTGAGATTCTTCTAATTGACCATTAAATTCATAAACACGACCAATTTCAGCGTCACACTCAACTACAGTAACTTGAGTACCTGTTTTCCAAATATGAGTAATTTCACTTAAAAATTCCTTTAAATCATTTTTAGAAACTGAACCTGATGTGTCAACAGCAACTAATGTGTTTTTCTTTTGTTTGATTTTTAAGGCAGGGTTACCATAAAAACGTTTATTCGGTTTACGTCTTGTTTTCTTAGTAAACACTTTAGAAGCCATACCATTGAAACGTCTTAGATAAGATCTCCAATCAATAACTGGTTCTTCACTTACATATAAACTATCAATTAATTCTCTTAACTCACCTGGTATATATCCTCTGTCTTTACTCATTTGATCAGCTACATCTTTCAATTGATGTTCAATTTGTTTTTCCATCAATTTCTTTTGAGCATCATCCATACCCTCAAATTGTTCCCAAAACTCATGAGAACCTTTAACAGTAACTTTAGTACCATCACTTAAAGTAATTTCTTTAGCCTCACCACTACCACTAGCATCTTTCATTGCATCTAACATCTTGCAAATATCTCCCTCTGGATTATCTTTACATTCCTTCATTAACAACTCATAATACTTTCTAGTACCTGCTTTTAAAGGCATTTTTAATTCTTTAAATGGTGACTCACCAATTTCCAAACCATTCCAAGTATCATCTTTATATTCGTTTTGAATATATTGGTTGATTTCAATATCAGCAGCCATGTTTAACATTTGCTTATCTGAAAATTCATCATACATATACAAGTGTTTAAACGCAATATGTAACAATTCATGTTTCAAAACTGCTACTTTACATTTATCACCAATTGTATCCCAAAAATCAGGACTAATAATTAACTTAGTATTAATACCATCTCTAGCAACACATGCTGTTTGAACAGTGTTACTAATTTCTTTATTCAAGCCAATCAAAAATAAACCATAAAATGGTTCTTTAAACATTAATGTTTTAGAATGTTTGGCTATGTCTGCGTGTAAATCGTCTATCATGTTTTTTTATTTATATAATAAAGATAATTAATTAACCTCGGTCGCAAAAACAATATCTACTAATGTTTCTGAAGCATTATTATTTAATCTAAACTCTCTATTAATATTATCTAGTAAGAACTTCTTAACAATCTCACCTTCTTTACCTTCTTTAAAATTTACTCTCAATCCAGTACCAAATGTTTTCCAATTATGATCCCATCTAATACCTTTAGTTTTTAATATTTTTAATAAACCTTTTAAATTAGTATTAGATTGTGTATATTTACTAGGTCTGAAATTAGTTGTATGATACAATTCATTTAGTAAAAATGAAATTGATAATAATGTTGGTTGACTAATAACTAAATTAGACATCATTTCAAAACCTAATTTAATATTAGATTTATCATCACTAAATAACATATCTCTTAAGATGGCTAAATATTCATCATCTAATTCAATACCTTCTTTATTTAAATCCTCAAAAAACTCCTCATCAAAAATAAACTTTGTTTTACCACTAAGAATATTTTTCTCATTATCACAAAGCATATTAATAATTTCTACTAATTTAACATTACGATAACAATTTACTTCCATTCCAAAAAAAGCAGATGTATTTTCTTGAAATTTTTCATATTCATTATGGAGAGTATTAAATATACTTTTAACATATTCACTATTTAAATTTTGTGGTCTAACATATACCACTCTATTTTTATCAATAGCATTATTAAATGTTTCAACTTGTCTATCAATAACCCAATTATGTTTAGCATTTGATAATAAATGTTTTTCAACATATGCTTCTTTAAAGAATCTAAATTCTTCAATTTTTAACATATTTTTTAAATCATTCATAAATCCTTTACTAATTAAAATATAATCAGCATGACCATGTTTTGATGTTTTCTTTAAATTATTATTCTTAATAAATTCTTTCAATTTAAAACGAGGTGTCTCACTTGCTTTAGAAGCATAAATAACAGCTCCATCTTTAATTTTTTGTGGTTCTGTATTATATATAATATCAATTATTTTCTTTAATCTTAAAGCATTAGGCTCAGTAACAAAATAATTATCCATATCCCAAGAATAACCACTCGAATATTGAATTTTTTTACTTTGGTAATCTTGATTAATATTTACGACAAAAGTTCTTTCTAACATATCTTTATTTTTTATTAATTAAATTAAATTGTTTTTGGATAAAAAAATCCAACTTATTATGTACATGGTCTATCTCATAGATACTACCTTTTTTAACTGCTTCTACTAATTTAGAAGTCCAATACTCAATTTTTGGGAGATAATTGTTTTCAAAACTTTTCATAACTTTATTTTTCTAATGATTTATTAATACTTTCAATAATGGATTCTGCTTCTTCTTTAGTAACCCATCCATCACCATCTACATCAGCTATATGTCCTACAAAAAACATATCTTCAAATTCTTTTAAATCTTTTAATTCTATCATATATTATAATTTAAATAACTGATTGAGGTCATTACATCTCTTTACAATCTTTAATATTAATTTTTAAATTCACTCTTTTATCCATTACATAAGTGTAAGCATAGATATACTTCTCAGTCATCTTTTCTATATTAGCTATATAGTTTCCAAACTGACATACTACAAACTCACCAGTTTTTCCATTCTCTAAAGAATAATAGCTAGTGTGAACATATTTAAATTTAGTACCTGATTGTAATTCTTTTAATGTCATAATCTTTTTTATTTTGTTTAATTAATATACTTAAAGATAAATAAAGAGCCGCGGTCATAAAAGACTGCGGCTCAGTAATAATAAATTTTAGGAAGTTAATTAATCGTTTCTTTCAAATACTTGGTCTAAATCTTTATCTTCAAATTTCATATCTTTCAATGATAGTTTGGTTTTAAGATGATCAATATACTCATTTTTCTGATCTATAACATGAACTAATTCTAAAATTTCATCAATTAGTTTTGATTTGTCTTCTTTTAATTGTTGAATTGTTTCCATTACATTTTAGTTAAACGTCCACTCTTATAGTAATATCGTTTCCAGTATGAGTTGTCTAATGAAGCTATATTAACTCCTGATTTACTAGATTGAATGAACTTGTTATCACTTAAATAAACGCCAACGTGACTAATGTCTCTAGTCTTGATTTTAAAGAATACTAAATCTCCAGTTTGTAGTTCTTCTTTATTGATTGTTTGTACATACTTGAATTGTTGTCTTGAATTTCTAGGCAGGTACTGACCCATTACTCTAGAATATAATTCTCTAGCAAATGCGGAGCAGTCAATACCTTTTTTTGACTCACCACCAAAGCGATAAGGTTTACCTATCCAGTCAAATATAAAGTCATGTAACTTTAATGACATTGGATTGACAGATAAAGCTATACCTGCAATTTGGTTCAGAAATTCAATCTTAAATTCGTTTAATTCTTCGGGCTGTTGAGTTGCCGACTTGTTCTGAGCTAGTCCTAGACTAGGTAATAGAACGATTAGTGTGGTTACTATACATATTCTTATCATCATACTCACCTAACACTAATATGATATTACATAGCGAATAGGATTTTATTGGTGACTAATATAAATATAATAAAAATTCTGTGAGTTATCCCTTAAGTGTAATAAGATTTATATTATTTCCAAAATAATTGAATTAATATAATTGATACTGATAATAATAGGCATGTTATTGTTTTCAAAGATAATGTTTCATCAAACCAAAGTTTAGACATAATAATAAAAACAGTCACTCCTATCCCATATCCAATTAACCTTGAAGGCCATAACTGCCCATCGTAAGCAGATACCATGTATTTAACAGAGGTTAAAAATAGATAGGAGATAGGAACGCCCAATAATGACATTAAAAATGGATGATCATGCATCCACTTAATCTTAAACTGACCTTGTAATTGAAAAAATGTTAATGCTTGGGCTAAGGCTCCAATTAACATACCATATACTAATTTCATCATAATTCTATCTTTACATATTTAATTCCACTATTAGTTTTCCTCATATTGTCTGGTCCTACTCCATTCCATAACTTCATGATATGTTCAATATCAGTTGGATTAGAGTTTTTATTGGATGTTATAGCAGTAAAATATTCCAATGTGTATTGTATTATTATAATCATAATCTTTATTTATTTAATTTTAATACTGAAATATGTTCTCATTAAATAATCTAAATCATCTTTCGCATCCAATGTAATAAATTTACTGCGACCACCTATGTGAAATTCAATTTTTTCATCTTTACCTATTGATCTATATTCTTTCCAATCGTAAATTGTCACTACTTCACCTTCTTCAGTTTCACATATCCACTCAACTGTTACTTTATCTTCACTAAAATCACCTACATACGTTGGTTCTCCTAATAATCTAGTTAAATCGTTAATTGAAGTTGTAATTGTTACGTCGTGGAATGATGT
>Ga0181356_1000572_pt1 | contig 15916 bp, 23 predicted proteins | sample Fa13VDMM110SN_FD_130104 | JGI IMG/M metagenome (GOLD analysis project Ga0181356, IMG submission 130104) | Freshwater viral communities from Lake Michigan, USA - Fa13.VD.MM110.S.N | ecosystem: Environmental > Aquatic > Freshwater > Lake | place: USA: Michigan | collected 2013-09-24 | reverse complement strand
CCAAGCGGTAGATAAGGTTTGCGAAGATAATCGTGGTGTAATTGTAACTGTGGTTGCTACTCACTCTTGCGTATCTTGCCGAGGTGTAAAACACCAAGGAGCAGCAATGGTAACTACTAAAGCTTCTGGAGTGTTTATGGATAATAATAATCAAGCACGTAAAGAATTTTTCGACTCACTTAAAATCAACAACGGACATGTCTCAATTTAAGGAACTAATCACTATTGAACTAATTAAAAGCATCGGAATGCTCCGCTCATTCTCAGACCGAGATGAAGCAGGACTCAACCCTGAGTTTGAATGGGCTGAAACTACTGCTGAAAAAATTACAAATTTGCTCAACTCACAATATGTACCATTCGTCAGCGAGGTTGAAGAATTCAATAGCTTAATGAATAAACCAAACAACTATGAACCAATTATACCTGCCAAAAATGAATGGGAGTTTGTTTACAACTTCGTTCTGGAAGAACTTGAGGAGTATAAACAAGCTTGCGAAAAACAAGACATCGTGGAAGTTTTGGATGCATTGTGTGACATTGCTTATGTATCCCTTGGGAACGGTGCTATGCTTCATGGTCTTAAGGATAAAATTTGGCCCGCTTATATGGAAGTACAGGCGTCAAATCTTTCAAAAGCTTGTTCTACACAAGAAGAGGCACAAAAGACTGTTAACTTACGTTCCCAAGAACAAGGCGAGGCATGTCACTATGAACAGGTTGCTGATAAGTACGTTGTATATCGTACTCGAGACCGTAAAGTAATGAAAAATATTAACTATTTTAGACCAAATCTAAAGAAGTTTTTTGAATGATTTACAAGTCATGTTACGTAGAACCTTCTGAAGGGAACAATAGTTATCGAGTTCACCTTTGGGCTGATAATGGTTACAAAACCCTAAATTGGTCTTACCCTGCTTTTGAAGAAACTGAAAAAGGTGACTTTATAGGGCTACGAGGAGAAACTCTACGTAAAGTAACAGGTTGGGATAAAGAAAATCCTAAACTCCATTTCCATGATATTCGTCCTTATCAACGTTTCTTAATTGATTTGTATAGTAATAATGACGAACCTTCTAAAACACACCGCGAGATATTTTTTGATATCGAGATTGAAATGGGGGGAGCACTTACTGAAGAATATATTCGTAATGCTCCAAAACCTGTTACTTCAATTGCTTGGTGGGACAAACAAGCTGATGAATGGGCTATCTTAATTTTAGATACTAAAAACCAGCTAAAACACACTAAAGCAAAAAATCGCGAGATTATTCCTTGTCGTACTGAAGACGAATTGCTTCGTAGATGGTTAGATAGATTAGGTGAAATTCAACCTGATATTTTAGTAGGATATAATAGTGATTATTTTGATATTCCTTATCTTTTTTACAGAATTAATAATGTATTAGGTAAAAATGAAGCTTATCGTTTATCTCCAATTGGTAAAATTAAAGATGAATCTAGTTGGAATAATGATGGTTGGCTCCGCATTGCCGGGGTTGAATCTTTAGATTATATGAAACTTCATAAGAAGTTTAGTTTTAAAGATGAACCATCATTTAAATTAGATGCTTTAGGAGAAAAATATTGTAATCTAAACAAGATTGAATACAATGGTTCTTTAGATCGATTATTTGAAGAAGACATTCAAACATTTATTCAATATAACTTTCGAGACGTTGAAATCTTAAAAGCATTAGATGAAAAATTTCAATATTTATCTCTTACTAAAAACCTAGCACATAAAGGTAAAATTAACTATAGTGACGTCTATAAAAATAGTATGATCCATGACGGTGCTATCTCAGCTTATCTTTTATCTAAAGGTATTGTCCCACCTTCACGCGATAAAAACCCTATTACTAAAAAGAATTATGCAGGTGGTTATTTATTTTGCCCTACAGCCGGTATTTTTAAATATATGTTTGATGAGGATTTAACTTCACTATATCCTTCAATTATTATGTCTTTAAATATTGGTAAGGAAACTTTAGTAGGTCGAATTGTAATGCCTGATGAAAAAATAGTAGTTGAAGGTAAAGAAATTTTTAACTGTAGATATGCTTTAAATGATTTAAAACGAATGGATCAGGATAGAATTTTAAATATCCAAAATTCAAAACATAAATTAGCTCAAATTAAAGTTAAAGACATCATTAAATTAATAGAAACAGAAAAATTAGCAGTCTCAGCTAATGGAGTGATGTATAGAACTGATTATGATTCAGTACTAAAAACTATTCTATCCAAATGGTTTGATGAACGAGTTATATATAAAAACGAAATGAAAGAAGCCTATAAAGTAGGTAATCTTAACTTAGGCGAACAAATGCACCTAAAACAACATACAATGAAAATTTTGTTAAATAGCTTGTATGGTGCAACAGCTCTTGGTAGCTTTAGATATGGTAACGTAATTTTAAGTGAAAGTATCACTTTAACAGGACAACGTATCATCCAAGAATCAGCATTATTTGCTAATACACATATGAATAAAGTAATAAAAGGAGAAATTATAATATAATGGAAAATAAAATTTCAAAACAATCAATTCGTAGAGGAGTATCTATCTCTAGCCAAGAACTTATTTTAGATAAGGATTCTATTATTAATAAAGCAGAAAAATGGTCTGATAAAGAAGTACTATTTTTTAAAAAGATGCTTAAGCAAGGAGGACGCTTTAGTATTAAAGGAGAAAAATTTTATATTACTGTCCCAGAACAGATTTACAACCAAAAAGGAGAAATTGAAGGAATAATTCACAATGAAGAAGAAAACCAAGCTTGATTTACACGGAACTAAACACTCAGAAGTAAAAGATAAGTTAATTGACTTTTACTTTTGGGGAGGAATTAATCCTAAAGATACCCTAATCGTTGTGGGTAATTCTTCTGTTATGCAAAAAATCGTAACGGAATGGCTTAAAGAAAACGAATTTGAGTATTATATCCCCCCACATAATCAGGGTGAAATTCAAATTATAGAATGATACAATTAGAAACTACTCCTTGGTTTATTGCAAATAAAGAGGATAAAAACTACTGCGTTTATGTTGATACAGACTCTAATTATTATAATGCTGAACCTTTGCTTAGGTATCTTTATCCTAATTTTGATGAGATGGAAGAGGAAGAAAGAGATAATAAGCTTGAAAAAATTGCCCTTAAATACCAAGATTTAATTACAGAATGTTATTCTACATTAGCAACCGAGGCATTTAATATCCAGGACCATCGTTTCGAAATGAAAACGGAATGTATTATTCGCTCTGGTTATTTTAGAGCTACTCGCCGCTACGCTCAGTGGATTACTAAAAAAGAAGGTGTATCTAAAGACGATTTAGATATTAAGGGATTAGAGTTTATGAAAGCTAACTTTCCCAAAATATTTGGAGATTTCTTTAAAGATGTATTACAACGAGTAATTAAAGGCGCCCCTAAAAATGAAATTGATGAATTATTAAAAACATTTAGAACTAAAGTTTTATCTTCAGATACCGATATTACTATTTTAGGTAATCCTACTCGTGTAAACACCTTAGACAAATATATAGCTTCTAAATCTAAAGTAGGGGAAATGTTTTCTATTATAGCTCAAGGCGCCCCAGCTTCTGTAAAAGCAGCTATTAAATATAATGACTTACTTGCATTTTGGAAATTAGATAGACAACACTCTAAAATTGTTCAAGGTGATAAAGTTAAATGGATTTACTTAAAAGATAATCCTTATAAAATAGAAGCACTTGCATTTTTAGACTTTGATATGCCAGAAAAAATTCGTATATTATTAAATGAATACGCAGATAAAAACAAATCATTTGAAACAATACTAGAAAGTAAATTGCAAGGGTTTTATAGTGATTTAGGTTGGGACTTAAATCTAAACCCTTATAGAAATTTATTTTTTAACTTTTAATTATGATAAATAAATTAGAACTTCAATCGGTTATAAATAAATATTTCCTAAATGGGATGGTAGAATCAGTAAAATGGACTACCGAAAATAACGCGCTAGATATTGATTTCCAATCGCCCAATAAAGACATGATTGGACGCGTTAAACACACGAATTTCCCGCTAGAAAATAGCGTAATTGCCGTATATGATACGTCTAAGTTAAATAAATTATTAGGGATTACTAGTGGAGAAGTAGTATTAGAACTAGAAAAAACTCAAGCAGTTTATACTAAACTTATTATTTCGGATTTCAATTATACTCTTAATTTTTCACTTACCGATTTACTACTAATTCAAGATTTAGGTAATGTAACTGATCCTAATAATTACGAAATTACAGGTACTTTAGATGAAGAAAAGATTAGCGCAATTATTAAGGCACACAACGCACTTGAAAGCGATAATATGATTGTTCGTATTGGTCAAAATTTAGATGGTGAAGATTGTTTAATTCTTACATTTGGTGACAATACTAACCATACTAATAAAATTGATTACCAATTCCCAGATGCTAGTTTAAATAATGTTGCTTATGGAACTAAAATCCCATTTAATTCCGCAATGGTAAAAACTATATTAAATAATAATAAAGATGCTACATTAGCTTCATTTAATGTCAATACCCAAGGATTAATGAAACTAGAATTTTCGGGTGATAATTGGGAAAGCGTTTATTACATTGTAAGAAAAGCAGATATCTAAAATGAAATTAATTTGTAGTGAAGAATATACTAAAGAAAAGTATATAATCTTTAAAAATTCAGGAATTAATCCTAAGAAAATTCTAGATATAGGAGCCCACTTAGGAAACTGGGCGGCACGAATGAAAGATGTTTTCCCTGAAGCTGAAATACTTAGTTTAGAAGGCAATCCTAGTTGTGCTCCTGAATTAAGGCAAAAAAATCCTAATTCACTTATTGTTTTATTAGGTGAAAAAGAAGGTACTAAAGATTTTTATCTTCTAGCTGATGAAAATACTCCTGAGGGTGGAAGTTTTTATAAAGAAAACACTTACCACTACAATAATTGTAAAACCATCCAACTCCCAGTTAGAACTTTAGATTCAATTACGGCAAATCAAGGATTTGATTTTATTAAATTTGACGTTCAAGGTGCTGAGTTAGATGTAATTAGAGGAGGACTAAAAACAATATTAGATAGTTCAATGTTACAATTAGAAGTAAGTTTTTTAAATTGTAATCAGGGAGCTCCTTTAGCTAGTGAAATAATTTCTTATTTACATAGTTTAGGATTTTCTTTATATGATATAGGAAGTAATTTTGTTACTCCTAAAAAAGGAAGATTATATCAAAGTGATTTCTTTTTTATTAATACACGAAAAGTAGGACATCTTTTAGAAATGCCCGAATATGCTTAAGAAACAAAGCTAAAAACAATTAAAATTAAGTAAGTTATAATTTGGTTCCCCAAGATCTCTTTCGTATATTTACCCTATAAATAATTAATAAAAGTTATGGCAAAACCAAGCAAATCTAACTTGCGCTTCATCAAAGATCCAGCAATGTCCCCCTATTACATCCAATTGGATGACTATTGCTATATTGCCCAAAAATCAACTTATTCCGAATCAGGTAAAGAATACCAAATGACTATTGGTCATTATGGTAGTCTAAATGGTTGTCTTGAAGCAATGGCTCGCGATAAAGCTAAGTTACACAGTTACGATTCTCTAAAAGAATTTGTAAATCAATATGAATCAGTTTATGAACAATTTAAAACCCTTGTAAAAGCATGAAATTAGAAGCTATTTATAATGCTGTAATTGTACAGCCACAAGAACTAGAAGAAACAATGTATGGAAACATTGTTGTACCCGATTTGGGAAATGAAAAAAACAAAACTGGTAAAGTCGTAGCAGTAGGTCCTGGTCACTATTCTGTTACAGGAGATTTTATGCCTACACTCCTTAAAGAAGGAGACGTAGTTGTTCTTCCAACTATGGGCTTTACTAAGTTTGAATTTGAAAGTAATGAATATTTTATTGGTCCTGAAAACCAAGTCCTAGCAAAAATCACAAAATAATATGAGTAAAGTAATTGAATTTGGCCCTGAAGCACGTAAACAACTTGTAGCAGGTATTGATAAATTAGCGGATGCAGTAGTTGCAACGCTTGGTCCTAATGGACGGAATGTTGTTATTGCTAACAACAATGGTTATCCTCAAAGCACCAAAGATGGTGTTACTGTTGCTAAATCTATTTCATTGAAAGACAATATAGAAGAAGTAGGAGCATCAATGGTTAAACAAGCAGCTATTAAAACTGCTGATGGGGCTGGTGATGGTACTACAACTTCTACATTGTTAGCTCGTGAAATGGTTAAAGCTGGTCTTTCTTATCTTAATAATGGAGCTAATGCTGTAGAGATTAAACGTGGTATTGATAAAGCAGTTCAACAAGTAACTTATCTTCTTCGATCTAATGCTGAAGATATTTCATCTGAAGACCAACTTGAACAAGTTGCTACTATCTCAGCTAATAATGATTCTGAAGTAGGTAAATTAGTAGCAACTGCTATGAAAAAAGTAGGTCGTGAAGGAGCAGTCACTATTGAAGAGTCAAAATCAGGCGATACTTATCTTGAAACTGTAGAAGGTATTCAATTTGACCGAGGTTATAAATCCCCATATTTTGTAACAAATAATGGAACAATGTCAGCCATACTTGATAAACCCTATATCTTGATTGCTGATCAACGTTTTACAACTGTAAAAGAACTACTCCCAGTATTAGAAGGTGTATCTTCAACAGGTCGATCTCTTCTTATTATTGCTGAAGACATTGATAATGAAGCACTTGCAACCCTTATTGTAAATAAGATGAGAGGTACACTATCAGTTTGCGCGGTAAAAGCCCCTGATTTTGGTGATCGCCGCAAGTTAATTCTTGAAGACATTGCTGTTCTTACAGGCGGTGAAGTATTTTCTAAAGAAAAAGGAATGAAGCTTGACAAATTTAGTTGGGACTGGTTCGGCGAAGCTCGTACTGTAACTGTAACTAAAGAATCAACTACAATTATAGATGGAAAAGGAGAATCAGAGCAAATTGAAGCACGTATTGAAGCACTCCAACAACAAATCGAACAAGCAGTAACTCCATTCGAAGTTGAAAAGCTTCAAGAAAGGCTTGCGAAATTCGTCGGAGGAGTAGCAATAATCCACGTTGGTGGTAACACGGAAACTGAAATGAAAGAAAAGAAAGACCGTGTTGATGATGCACTTCAAGCAACTAAAGCTGCTATCGAAGAAGGTATTGTACCTGGTGGTGGTTCTGCTTTACTTTTTGCTCGTGAAGGTATTGAAAATCAAGATGAGATTGGCCCACAAATTGTATATCAAGCTTGCGGTAAACCATTTGAACAGATTCTTGTAAACGCTGGTTACGATCAAGTAAAAGCTAAAATGCTTGCTATGAATTTTGTTACTAGTGAAACTAAATGGGAAGGTTATAATCTTAAAACCGAACAAGTAGTTAACATGAAAGAAGCAGGTATCATTGACCCAGCTAAAGTAACTCGAACTGCACTTGAAAACGCAGCTTCAGTAGCAGGTACCGTATTGCTTACAGAGTGTGTAGTAGTTGACAGTCCAGAGGATAAGAAAGAATCTAATCCTATGGCTGGGATGGAAGGGATGTTTTAAATTTAAGATATGAAAGATCATACTCTGTTAGTTGAACGTTATCGCTCTAAATCATTAGACGAGTATGTAGGTAATAAGAATATTAAACAAATTATCGCTCAGTATTTATCACAGAACGATATTCAAAATCTAATATTCTATGGACCAGCAGGAACAGGTAAAACTACTCTTGCTAAACTAATTGTTAATAACCTTAACTGTGATCATCTTTATATCAATGCCTCAGACGAAAGAGGAATTGAAACTATTAGGGAAAAGGTAGCAGGGTTTGCTTCAACAGCTTCGTTCAAGCCTCTTAAAGTAGTTATTTTAGATGAGGCTGACTTTCTAACTATACAGGCACAAGCATCTCTTCGTAATGTCATTGAAACGTTTTCACGTAATACACGTTTTATTCTAACGTGTAATTACGTGGAACGTATCATTGATCCTTTACAATCACGTTGTCAAGTACTTAAAATCGTACCTCCTTCAAAATCAATAGTTGCACAACATCTAGCTTATATTTTAGATAAGGAGGAAATTAAGTATCAATTAGAAGATATTAAAGCTATTACTAATCAGTTCTATCCTGATTTACGTAAATGTCTTAATACAATTCAATTATCTACCCAAGATAATAAACTTGTAATTGATAAATCAATACTTGTTTCTTCTAGGTATATGGATCAAATACTTAGAGAACTTGTCCAAAAGAAACCAAGTTGGTCTAATATCCGACAAATTATTTTAGACGCTAATGTTCAGGATTTTGAAGAACTCTATCGCTACCTTTATGAAAATGCTTCCGTGTATGCTGAAAGAAAGGAAGGTATGATAGCAGTATATATTAATGAATATTCTTACCAAGCTAACTTTAGGATTGATAAGGAAATTAATGTTATGGCTCTAATAGCTAAACTAATTGAACTAATTAAACCTCAGGTATTGTGAAGCAATTCCTAAAATTTTTAGTAGTTTGGATTAGCCAAAATCTTTCTATACCTTTCTGGATGGTTGGACACGTACACTTAAGTACAAATATTTATCAAAACTTACACGAAATAATCGCTAGTGTAGGTATGAATTTAATTGTAGCGATTGGTTTTATTATAAATTATAAACAAAATGGAAAATCAAATTAATATGAACTTTGACCTGAAAAATACTCAGGAAGTTCTAACATCTTCAGGTGGTAAAGTATGGCAACAAGGATTTGTAATTCGTAAAGTATCCAAATTTATTACAGGTACTTCTGAAGACGCCGTAATGCCTATTCCCGTATTTTACGACCCCAAAACCGGCGAAATCCTCCAAGATACTCTACCAAAAGAACTGCGTGATGCACAACCCGAAAACAATCTTCGACTGGTTAAACCAGATAACGCAAACTAAAGCATCTATTTGGGATTTCACGGAAGAGTCATGGGACTCTTGGAATAGTTATATGATTCATAGATATTTATCTATGGATATAAATTACATTGATATTGTAAATTATGTTCAAAAGATAAATCCACAGAATAAAAAACAAATATATTCCATTTACCGCGAAATGATCCCAAAACAAAAAGTTTGGCTTAAGTATGTTAAGAGTCAAACACCTAAGAAGAAAGAAGAACTAGTAGAATACGTAGCAAAATATTTTGAATGCTCCTTAGGAGAAGCAGATCATTATATTGATATTTTAAGAGAAACAGGAGTGCGAGGTCTTCTTGGAGAAATGGGAGTTGACATAAAAGAACAAGATAAGCTATTTAAATTAAAATAAAATGGAAGAACAAGTAGGTTACGGTAATTTAAAAGCAGTTACAGATTTTGAAAAAACATACCCTGAATTAGCAAAGGAATTTCAACAGATTCAAAGAGAACAGTATGAATTATTTACTAGTAAAATGATGGACTATGGTCTTTCAAATATTTCTTTAAGCTCGACCTTAGAAAAAGAAGAAGACATTAACCTATCTATTACAGGAATTTGGCTTCGTTGCAATGATAAAATTAATCGTTTAAAAAATATGCTCCAACGTAATGGAGAAAATTATGTTAAGGGAGAAGCAATGATTGATAGTTTTATAGATATCTCTAACTACGGGATTATTGCTCAATTAGTTATGAGAGGTAAGTGGAAATGATAAAATTAATCATTTTTGATTTAGATGGAGTTTTAGTTGAAGCTAAAAATCTTCATTATGAAGCTTTAAATAAAGCATTAGGGAAAGAATATGCCATTAGTTGGAAAGAACATTTAAGTAAATATGATGGTTTAAAAACCAATCAAAAACTTGAAATGTTAACTAAAGAAAAAGGTTTACCTGTTGGGTTACATTCCCAAGTTTGGGAAAATAAACAAAAATATACTTTAGAAGAACTGCGTACTCTCAAACCTAACCAAACTTTACAATCAGTAATGTCTACTTTAGTAGAAGATGGGTATAAGTTAGCAGTTTGTTCTAATTCCATCCGTAAAACAGTATTAACGGTACTTTCTAAGCTAGGAGTAATAGAGTTTATGGATTTAATCATCTCAAACGAAGATGTTAAGAATTCAAAACCCCATCCTGAAATGTATTGGAAAGCAATCTCTATGATGAGTTTCCTTCCAGAAGAAACATTAATTGTAGAGGATTCACCTTACGGATTACTTGCAGCTTCAAGAAGTAAATCACATATTTTAAGAGTAAAAAATCCAAAAGAAGTTACTTATACTAATATTTTTAATAAATTAACTGAAATAGAAAAAGGATATATTATAAAATCACCTGCTTGGAGAGATAATGAATTAAATGTATTAATTCCTATGGCTGGAGCTGGTTCTCGTTTTGAACAAGCCGGTTATACTTTTCCTAAACCTCTTATTGATGTTAAAGGAAAACCCATGATTCAAGTCATAGTTGAAAACCTTAACATTAAAGCTAATTTTATTTATATTGTTCAAAAATCTCATAGAGAAAAATATAACTTAGATACTTTACTTAATCTTATTACACCAAATTGTAAAATTGTAGAGGTAGATGGTATTACTGAAGGAGCAGCTGTTACAGCTTTAATGGCTAAAGAGTATATTAACACTGACCACCCCTTATTCTTTGCTAACTCTGACCAATTTGTAGAATGGGATTCAAATGAGTTCTTTTATAAAATGAATGAGAACGATTGTGATGGTGGTATTCCAACTTTTAAAGCTACTCACCCAAAATGGTCATTTGCTAAATTAGATGAAGAAGGATTTGTAACAGAAGTACAAGAAAAAAACCCAATTTCCGATCTAGCAACTGTTGGGTTTTATTATTGGAAACATGGTTCTGATTTTGTAAAATATGCTGAAGAAATGATCCAACAAAATATCAGAGTAAACAATGAATTTTACGTTTGTCCTGTTTATAATAATGCTATTAAAGCAGGGCTTAAAGTAAAAACATTTAATGTTCCTAAAATGTGGGGATTAGGTACACCTGAGGATTTAAAATATTATTTAGAAAATTACAAGTAATGGATATCTTAAAAATGAAAGATATGGTTGGTGGTTGGTTCGTAGGAGACTTCGAACCAACTGCTTATCGAACTAAAGATTTTGAAGTTAGTTATAAAATTCACCCTAAAGGAGAAATTTGGGATAATCACTACCACGAAGTAGCTACTGAAATAAATTACATAGTTAGAGGAAATATGAACCTAAGTGGGACCCATTTAAAAGAGGGTGATATATTTATTTTACACCCAGGGGAACTAGCTATTCCTGAGTTTTTAGAAGATTGTGAAATAGTTTGTGTTAAAACTCCTAGTGTAAAAGGAGATAAGTATATAGTAGAATGAATATTGTAATCCCAATGGCGGGTTTAGGAACCCGATTTGCTAATGAAGGTTTTGAATTACCTAAACCCTTAATTGAAACTAATGGGAAAACTCTTATTGAGCATTCAGTTGATAGTTTAGGGATACAAGGTAGATATATTTTTATTACTAGAACCTATTTAGATCCTAACCATAACAAACTTCTTAGTAAACGTTTAAAAGAAATTCAACCTGATTGTATTGAAATTATTTTAGATAAACCTACAAAAGGAGCAGCTGAAACTGCTCTAGCTGCTAAATCCTATATTAATAATAACTCTCCACTTATTATTACTAACTGTGACCAAATTACAGATTGGAATGCCGATGATTTTAGTGAATTTATTTCTAATCCTAATATTGATGGGGTTATAGTAACTTATCCCTCATCTAATCCTAAAAATAGTTTTGCTGTAATTGAAGATAATCATGTAATTAGATTAGTTGAAAAAGATCCTGTATCTGATATAGCTTTAATAGGAGTTCATTATTGGAAAGAAGGACAAGTATTTGTAAAATCTGCTGAAAAACTATTACAAGATTTTAGTTACGAAGGTCGCCCTGAATGTTATATTTCCGAGACTTATAATTATTTAATTAATTTAGGATATAAAATTAAACACTACCCAATCTCAGCTAATGAGTATATTCCTTTAGGTACTCCGTATGATTTAAAAATTTACGAAGGTAAAGTAAAAGAATTTCATACTGAAAAACCTAAAACTATATTTTGTGATATAGATGGAACTCTAACTCACCATGTACATAGATTTAGTGATCTTTTAGATACTGATCCTATTTTATTAAAAGGAGTTCGAGAAAAATTTAACCAATGGGATTCTCAGGGTCATAAAATTATTTTGTGTACTGCTAGAAAAGAGTCTGCTCGTGAAATGACTGAACAACAACTTAAATCTTTAGGGTTGTGCTGGGACCATTTAATTATGGGAGTTACTAGTGGACAACGCGTTTTAATAAATGATAAATTAAATATTAACCACCCCAATAGAGCTGAAGCTATCAACGTTATAACCAACGAAGGTTTTGAAAAAGTCAATTGGATAAATTTTGGATTATGATACTAATATCACACAGAGGAAATATAGATGGGAAAATCCCCGAAAAAGAAAACCACCCAGATTATATCTGGGCTGCTATCCAAGCTGGATATGAAGTTGAAATTGATGTTTGGTTTAAAGATAGTAAATTTATGTTAGGACATGATGAACCCCAGTATGAATTTCCTTTTGAATTAATGCAAAATCATTACTCTAAGTTGTGGCTTCATTGTAAAAACTTGGAGGCATTAGAAATGTTTCTTACATTGGACGCAACCGGAAGTAAATTAAATTACTTTTGGCATGAATCTGATAAAGTAGCTTTAACAAGTAAAAATATAATGTGGGCATATCCTGGAACTCAACCTCTTAAAGGAAGTATAGCTGTACTACCTGAATGGAAAGAAGATGATACCTCTCAATGTGCTGGCATTTGTAGTGATTATATAGAAAAATATAAAAATGGATAATTTTATTTCTACTAAAACTTCTTTAGATATCCTTCAACATATTTCAAATAATATGTTAGGAGCTACTTTTCATCATCATTTTCATATTTTATATGATTTAAGAAGTAGTATAAATAAAGAAATAGTTAATTATGTTGAGATTGGAGCATATTGTGGAGCTTCTAGCTGTCTAATGTTAAATCATCCCCAACATGTAAATGTAACCTCAATAGATATTGGTACTTTTACCCCAGGAGGTGTTGATACTATATATCAAAATGTTGAAAAATTTAAATTAGACTACCATAAATTTGAATTAATAGTAGGAGATTCTCATTCTTCCGAAACTTTAAACACTTTAAAATCTAAAGTATCTGAAATTGATATTTTATATATAGATGGTGAACATAGCTATCCTAGTGTTATACAGGATTTTAATGACTATAAAGATTTAGTTGTTTCTGGGGGGTATATAATATTCGATGATTATCTTGACACTAACTTACAGGTTAAACCTGCAGTGGATGATATTATTAATTCTTTAAATGGTGAATTTAAAGTTATAGGTTGTATTAAAAACCTATTTAATGCCCGTCCTTCTGATTGGGAATATAGCAACGATTTTATTTTAAAAAAATTATAAATAATGAAAAATGTTTATGACATAACTAATGAGTTTGAAGAAAAATTAGCTCAATATACTGGGGCTAAATATGCTGTAACATTAGATAATATGTCTAATGCTTTATTTTTAGCATTATACTATGAAAAAAATGTTAAAAAAAGTATTACAACTGATACTATTACTATCCCTAATAGAACTTACCCATCTGTACCCTGTGAAATTATTCATGCTGGTTTAAAAGTTAATTGGGAAATCCAACCAGGAAATACTATTACAGGAGCCTATGAATTAAAAGGTTCTAATGTATGGGATTCTGCTCTTAGATTTACTGCTAACATGCATGTTCCTGATTCTTATATGTGTATATCCTTTACAGGTCCTTACAAACACTTCAAACTAAGCAAAGGAGGAGCTATTTTAACTGATAATCATGATGCTTACCTTTGGTTTAAAAGAGCCAGATACTCAGGTCGCCGTGAGTGTTCATATCATGATGATAACCTCGATATGATAGGTTGGAATTTTTACATGATGCCGGAATTAGCAGCACGTGGTCTATTGCTTATGGGTCAATTTTACGATCTTCAAGGTCAACCTAAACATAATGAAGATTTAACCTTACCCTACCCGGATTTATCACAATTTAAAATATATCAACAATGAAAAATATTATTTTAATTGGAGGTGGAAATCAAGCTCACTACACAATTGATATAATTGAAAAAGAAGGAAAATATAATATTGTAGGTATTATAGATTCTATTCATGAAGTAGGTAGTGATAGATTTGGTTATAAAATTTTAGGCAGACAAGAAAATGTTTCTCAACTTATAGAAGAATATAATATTGAAGGTGGAGTAATATCTATTGGAGATAATTGGAGTAGATATTATGTTTATAATCAAATTAAAACACTATTCCCTAACTTTCAATTTGTAAATGCTATTCACCCTTCAGTCGTTATAGGCAATAATGTAAAATTAGGAGTTGGGATAGTAGCAATGGCCGGTTGTATTTTTAATCCAAAATCCCAAATTGGTAATTTTACTTTCTTTGCTACGGGGGCCCAAATAGAACATGACTGCCAGATAGGAGACTTTGCTAGTATCTCAGCAGGATCTGTTACAGGGGGATATGTAAAATTAGGAAAATTTTCAGCTATCACTTTAGGAGTAACTGTAGTAGATAGATTAGAAATTGGAGAAAATACAGTTGTAGGATCTGGAAGTTTAGTAACTAAATCACTTCCGGATAATGTTTTAGCCTATGGTTCTCCTGCTAAGGTTATAAGAAATAGAACTAATGGTGAAAAATTTTTAAAATGAAAAAAGAAAATTTTATTGAATTAAATGAACAAGGGTATACTATTGTTAGAAATCTAGTAGATAAAGATTGGTTAAATCTTTTAAAAAAATCAGTAGATGAAGCTTTTGTTGAACATCGTAAAACTCAACTAAATAATAATAATGATATTAAAACTGAAGGTGTTGCTCTTCATGTATTATTAAGTAATCCTATTTTTATTAATTTTTTAGAGAATTTACAAAATAAAGGATTTTTTAATTTTCTTTCTAAAAGTTTTTTTAAAAGTAACTGTATTATTAACTCATTTAGTGCTCTAGACAATCTTCCTAACCAACCTAACTTTTCAGCTATTGTTCATCGAGATTTAAGATTTTATTCTGGTGGCTTTCCTATCATGTTAAATTGTTTATTAATGGTAGATGATTTTACTATTGAAAATGGTGGAACTTACTTATTACCTTATTCTCATTTAGAAGAAAGAAAACCAAGTGATGAAGAATTTTTTTCAAAAGCAATTCAAGCTACAGGAAAAAAAGGAGATATGATAGTTTTTAATGCTAATGTTTGGCACTCTTCAGCCCCTAATATTACTCAAGATCATAGAAGAGCTATTCCTATTACTGTAAGTAGGTCATTTATGAAACAATTATTAGACTATTCTAGGGCAATTGGTTATGACAAAATAGACACTTTCAGTAATGAAATTCAACAATTATTAGGATACCATTCTAGAGTTCCTGCATCACTAAATGAATGGTATCAACCCGAGGATAAACGTTTTTATAAAAAGGATCAAGATTAATATGAAACATATTTGTGTATTTTTTATTTATAATAATTTAGAACATATCATTAAAAGTTTTGAAAGTATTCAAGACCCAAATGTAGATTATTTTATTATTGAAAATAAAAGTGATAATAGTAGTAAAATTCAAGAATATTTTTTTACTAAAAATTTAAAAGGATATATTCAATTTGAAGAAAATATTAGCAATAATGCTATAGAAATTTTTTTAAAAGATTATAAAGAATTATTATTAGAATACGAT
>Ga0181356_1000571_pt1 | contig 15955 bp, 7 predicted proteins | sample Fa13VDMM110SN_FD_130104 | JGI IMG/M metagenome (GOLD analysis project Ga0181356, IMG submission 130104) | Freshwater viral communities from Lake Michigan, USA - Fa13.VD.MM110.S.N | ecosystem: Environmental > Aquatic > Freshwater > Lake | place: USA: Michigan | collected 2013-09-24 | reverse complement strand
TACTTTTTCTTTTCTTGCTCTTCTTTCATCAAAGTTTGTATCAACAGCAATGGTACGCTCCAATAATACAATGTCATCAAGCCATGCTTTTTTAGAGCTATTTAATCCATTATATATCTCACTATGAGCATCTGCAAACATTCTTGTTGCCCAAGGCGTTGCTCCTGCTTTGTTATACATATTGTAAAGCGACTGAGCCATTCCTTCTGATTTAAGAAAGTCCTGAATGTTTACATTTCTTTCTGTCAATTCTTTTTGAATTGCTGGACTTATATCAGATAAACTTGTCTTTTCAGAATCCTTTTGGAATTTCTTTGCTTTAGCTGTACCAGACTTATATTTACTTTTCTTTCCAAATAATTGAGCTTTAGCAGTAACTTCTGAGGAAGGGTCTTGATTAACATCTAAAATTTGATCAGGATTAAATACCACATATTGTTTGATATTAATACCTTCCTTATCGTTTGTAAATAAGATTACACCTTCTTTATCAGTATTATCTAAAACCTGGTTCTCTTTAATGCGTACCGTCTTAATGGTATCGCTCTTGTCTGCAACGTGCTCTTCAACAGTTTTTGCATTTAAGAATACTGGCTTAACGATATCGCCATAAGATAATGCCGCTTTAAAAGAGGGTGTGAAGAATATCCCTCTATTGTGAACGTTGTAACGCTTTCTAGTAGGATCAAATTCGGCAAATATCTCATCTGTCCCATGATAGAACACTTGAGGCTCGCCATTTTCATCCAACATCTTAGATGCGTTTTCTGGATCATTTTCCCAATCTCCAAACCAATTCTTAAATGCTTCAGATCTAACTTTGTAGTATAGCTCTGGAGAAAGATTAGACGGTTTAGCATTAGGCGCCAAACGTTGTTGTGCTTTACCAGTAACTTCTGATTTCTTAGTTACTACCACACCTGCCGCGCCAAAGGTATTATTCTTTTTAACGTCAGCTGAATCACCTAACAATCCTTTAACGTAATTAACAAGCTCGTCTCCTTCAAATCCTTTTTGATAAACGTCTACTGTCTTTCCGTCTTTAGCTCTTTTAATAATATAACTTTTATCTTCAGGACCTAGTTCAAAGTTCTTTGCTTGATCGATATCTCCTTTGAATTTCCTTGAACTAATAACAGCTGTGCCATCAATATTTAAGTTGTCAAAGATATTCTTTACGATAAAATCTCGCATATCTTTTTCAACTACATTAACAACGTTTAAGGACACAATGCCATCAAATTTATCTTTGATATCTTTAGCGTCTGTGTAAGTAACCTTGCCTTTCCCTTTCCAATTTTCTGGATTGATTTCTAAAGACTTAACTCCTTTTCCAAGAACCTTACTCATTGCATCAGTTCCTAATCCAAATCCTGCTCCATAATCTAATATGTCTCCTGTTACACCAAGGTTCTTAAGAATCTCAGCTGCTTTAACGTAGCTACCTGTAGTAGTTGCTACCTGAGTAGTGCCGGATGCCTTAGATAAAGCCTTTGATGCCTCACTTGCGTTGCGAGACATTTGTGCTTTAGCGGTTACGTCTCCAGAAGGGATAGATGTATTGTTATATCCTAGTAATGGGGAGTTGACTTTTGAATCAGATGAAATCATTTGATTTTCGCCTCCAAGTTCTTCTAAATTAGGAGCATCTAATATAGAATGATCCTCTAATCTTATTGCACCACTCGTTGTTTTTAATAAAGGGGCTATTAATTTAGATGTACCCAAATATATATTTTGCGAAGAGCTGCGGTTTTCTAACACTCCTATGTTAGGAAGAGTTAATTCAGAATTCTCTAAAGCTATATATGAGCCATATTTAACATTTGGAATAGTTAAAACAGAATTATGCAAGTTTATTGTCCCTATTGAATTATTTTTTGGTGCCTTAAGTATTTCAGAAAATGGTTTCGCAACATTTCTTGTGGTTAAAGTTGATATACCCCATAAATTAGGTGCATCAATTACTCCATTATTACTATATACATCTAGATAAGATAAAAATTCTAAATTTGGTAAATTTAATTTTGTGGGGAAATGCCCCCTCAATTCTAGTGAAGAAATATCTTTTACTGGTGAATTAAATTCAGCATTACCTACAATTACCGTACTTAATCTTTTAATACTGGTATCTAAAATTATTTTAGATTCTCCTTCAATTCTTAATATTAAATTTGAATCTGTTAGTCCTTGTGGAATAACAATAATAGAGTTATTTTCAGCTTCAATGTTTTTTATTCCTAAACTCCATTCGGGATTTCTTTTTTCTGTATTCCCAATAAATATTTCCGAATTCTCTAATGCATCAATTGATATTTCACCCCCTCTATCTGGAATAAAAATTTTATTTATAGAAATTGATGAGTCATATCTTGAAGCAATTACGTTGCTATTTGATTTTTGGCTAAATTCTATTTCATTTAATTTTATAGAACCTTCATTATAAGCCCACAATGAACGATCTTTCCCAATATTTTTTAATTTAGGTAAATCCAAATTAGTGCCATCAGCTTTTAAAGATGCAGATTTTTCTAAATTACTTATATTGAAATCTTCTTTTTTTAAATTTATAAAACCAAGATCTGCTTCAGACTCTTTTAAATTAGGGGCATAGAATTCTCCATAAATCTCTAATTCTACAGATTCATTATATCCTGGATCATATAATTTAAGTGTTTCTAGGGAAGGTACATTTATTTTGCTCCCTAATGGAATTTGAGCATTTGCTTCTATGCTAAATGATTTTAATTTAGGTAGATTTAAATTAAAAGATCTATTTTCCATAAGGTGACTTATTTCTAAACGATCATCTCCTATATATTCTAAAGATGGCAAATTTAATTCAAAATCATGTTCTCCACCTTCCGGCAATTTTATTTTCCCTACAGACTTTAATAAAGGAGCTTCAACATTTAAAAAATCAGTAAGACTAATTTCTCCTATTACTTTTTCTAAATTAGGGAATAAGATATCAGGAGTAGTTAAACTTCCAATAACAACTGAATCCCCAATAATTAATCTTAAATTATCAAAATTAGATTTATTAAAATCTAATTGAATTGGATCCTGTCCATACCAGCTTTTTGGATTTTTATTTATTATAATAGATTCTCTTTCGTAACCAAATTTTTCAGCATATGTGCCTATATTATTTGAAATAGTTTCTTTTGCTTTTTTTAAAGCAAAGTTTTTTTCGTTGTATGATCTATCTTTTGCATTAATAAAATCTAAAACTTCATCTAAAGATTTTGCCTGGACAATTATTTTTTCATAAACAGCATTTTTAATTAAATCGTCTATATCTTTTAATTTTTGAGGTAAATTTTCTATTGCGCCGGGTTGTTCAATTACATATATTTTGAAATCGTCATCACTAAGTATAAATTTCTTTTTAGAAATTTCGTCCGGCAATGAATCTAATATTTCTTTTAACTTATCTTGAATTTCAGAATCTTTTTTAAATGATTCTCCATCAGGAAGCGTTTCAACTATTTCATCTAATATTTTATTATCAGTAGGCAATAATGCTTGCCCTTGTCCAAGCCCTCTTACTTCAGCAATTTTATCTTTCCCATTATATCTAACAGCAATTCTTGCGTCTCCAGTTTTATTATCTACAAATACATAAAAATCTCCACTTTCTAAATGACTTTTTGCCATTCCAAGAGCTCCTCCCGTACACCATTTTGCAGGATACTTATGTGAAGTATTAGTAATTTTATTTAAATCTGAAGCTTCTTCAGCATTAGTGCTTTGGTTAAACTTTAACCAATATCCTTCTCCTGTACGACTTTCTTTATTAATATATTTTTTAAATTGAGAATTCTCTACTTCTATTTTTGGTTTAGTTAAAAATGCGTGAAAATAAGCTTCTCCAGGAAATGCATTTTTATTAGCATAATCAAAATAAACCGATGGTAATATATCCGATTGATAATTAGGGATAGGGTTCTCAGTTGAATTATATTGAGATATTTTTACAGGACTTCTAACAATTGTGCGATTTTCATTTTCATCAACCTCTATTGAGTATCTATTAGCAATAGAATCTTTAATCATTATATATTGGAAAGGAACGCTATAAGTATCATTCCCTTTTAAATAACCTATATTCGCCAATAAAGAAGTCTTCTGAATTTCTTTTGTCTGCTTTATATATTGTTCTTTTGCATAATCATTATCCTTAATCTGCTTCCACTGAGTAAGGTTATCTGTATACCTAGGATCTTCAGAATACTTTTTAATCTGAGCATCAATATACCAAGGTTTTAAATCATTTAAATAAAATTTGTCAGAGTTATTTGCGTCAGCTTCTATCTCCTCCATTTCTTTCTGCATTGCTTCAATAATCTTATCCTTATCGCCTACAGCAAACAAGTTATTATTGCGCCCCATTTCTCTTGCTAACGCTTGCCCCATCCAAAGATCGCTATCCTCCATTCCTTTAACAACCCTTAAGAATTTCTTAAAGTCTTGTGAGTCAGAAAAGTTGCCTTCTTTAATCTGTGATTTAGCAGTAGTTTCAGCGCCCTCAGTTGGTAAAGATTGATCCGCTTCCATAGTTGGATTACCCACAATAACATGGTTATCAATTGCGTTTAAACGTTGTGCTTCGTGATATGCTTCACTGCCTGGAGTTAATCCTTGCATCCTTGATTCTTGCGTAGGGGTTAATGGTACAAATGTCTTTAAATAAGAAACATCTACCTTACCACCGGTTTTAAATGCTTGAGCCAATCCTTCAAAGTATTTAACTAATTCTTCTCCAGACGTAGTATTTGCAAATGCAGAATCAATAACACCCCTTAAAGAAGGGCTTTGAATACCATCAGCAATTGCTAATAAGAAATCTCTTAAAGCAAGAGCTATTTGCTGAAGTAGTGTTTGCTCAATCTTAGCATCTCCAGCAGTCATAGCTCCAATCATTTGAGTTATAAACTCTTCAGCTCTAGATTGATTTGCTTGATCATTTTGTAATAACTCTCCATTAATATCTCTACCGTAGCTATTTGCAAAATCAACTAATGGCTTAGATTGGCTATCTTTCATTAAACCTAAAATCTTATCACGCATCTCAATAAATGCCGCAGGATTTTCATTAGCTAACTTCATTAAGGCAACGTGCCCTACTTCGTGTCCAATAGTGTCTTCAGTAAATATCTCGTTGTTAATATGGACAATAGGATTATATCCTTTGTTCTCAGTTACAACACCAGACGCTTGATCGTTTACCGCATTACCATATGCTTTTTCACGAGCTTCCTTTGCAGATAGTCCACTATCAACTAATCCTTGATACATCGCATCAGCATCTGCATAGAACACCATTTTGGCATCAGGATCAATTGATTGCATTGCCGCATTTAAATTAGCAATAGCTTGTAGTTGCTCTTTAGTTTTACCTTTAAATAAATCGTAATTAGTATTAGGTAGATTACTGTCTATTTCAACAGTTTCTTTCATTACTTCTTCAGACTCACCTGCTTGTAATCTAGTAGCTTTATTATCTGCTTTCTCTTTGGCTTTTACTTCTGCTTCTTTTTGAGCTTCTTGTTGTGTCTCAATTGCGTGATCAAGAATTACTTGTCCAAATTCATTATTTAGTTTAGTAATATTCTTATCAATCTCCGCTTCAGTATCTACATTCTTAACCTTTCCTTTATCTTGCTGTAAAGCTTGAATCTTACCCATAAGATCAATTGCTACCTTTCTTTTTTGAATAGGTAAGGATGCAATTAAAGCATATCTTTTAGCAGATTGTTCTGCACTATATTTAACAATATCGTCAATTTGTTTCTTTGCAGTATTTCTGGTTTGTTCAGATAATGAAGTATCATTTGCAATTTCTTTATATCTGCCAATCATATCTTTTTGATCAGGCGTTAGTTTTGTAACAGAACCAATTAATGTAGGTCCCATAATAACTCCTCCTGTAGCAGCTCCAACTAAAAATCCATTTTGAGCATCGCTTATCATTTTCTGATATGCTTTGTTGTCAAATTCCCCCTTTTCAATTGTATCTACAGCAAATTTAGCTACAGCAGTTAATACCTCTTCGCCTCCTTCTCCTAATGCACCTTTAAATACATTTACTAACGGTTTAGCATATGTTCTATATATTTCATCTTGTAATGCTTTTCTGCCCCTTTTTTTAAGATAATCTTGCATTTCTGTTTTTGCGGCACTTTGTCCTAATTTAACAACAGAGGTGCCATATTTTCTTAAAGCAACAATATCACCAGGAAATAATCCTTCAATCAAGCCTGAAAGTCCTCCTTTAACTATACTTGTTACTGCCTTTAAATTAGAGATTTGTCCTTCTTCTTTATAAACTTGCCCTAATTCGCCTCCTGTTTCTAATACAGCAGAACTTGCAATTATACCTGCAGTAGATCCCCCAGAAGTAGCCATTAAAGCCAATTGAGGTAATTGTTGCAATACACTTAATCCAAGCTTTTTCATTCCGTCCCATACATCTCCTTGCTTAGATGATGTAAGTAAGGCTACCGGATCTTTTCCAATATTTTCATCTTTAATTCCCGAATTCATTTCGGCAACCATCATATATTTCTCACTTGCTTTAGAAAACTTTTGCCCTAATTGAAATAAATCATCCGACAAACCATATTCGCCTGCTTGTAATTTTGTAGCAGGTTCTGGTTCTACACCTGCTGCTGCTGCAGCTCCGATAGGACCTTCTTTTTTAGCGTCTTCAAAATATTTTGTACCTAATGCAAGCATATTTGTTAACCCGGCAGCAGCCATTGCTCCTCCAGATTTTAATGCATTAGGCGTAAGTGAGCTAAGTAATTGTAATGCAGGCGTAACCACAAAATCAAATGTCGGGCTAATATCATGCATATCTTCTGCATTAATATCATTTTCAATAAGTTTCTTAGCTGCCTCTCTTGATTCTTTTAATGCTTCCTTATCAGCTACTTTACCGTATTCCTCCCAATTAATTTCAGTGGCATCTTTCCCAGCAAATTTACTTAACTCATATTTTACATTTTGAGGTCCAGGACCTTTGCCTTTTAATAAACTTTCAAGTTGCTTTGATTCGTATTGCTTAATAGAACTTCCTGGAATTAATATATTCCCCTCAACGCCTGCTTTAGAAGTTATATCTTGAACAGCTACTTTTGCTTCAACTGGTTTTTTGACAGCAGTAGATGCTGGCTCGGCTTTTTTCTTTTCAATTACTTGAACTGGCTTTGAAATAAATTTCTTAGCTAATTCTTCTTTTGATAAAGTTTCTTCCTGAGGAGCCATCTGCACCATACCAGTAGTACTAGCAGGTTTTGCTTTAGGCTTTTCTTCTTGAGTTGTAAGTAAATTAGTATCTGTAGTTAATAAATCTTCAGAAGTGATATCTATTGGAGGGGTTGTTGAATTTAATTCAGCCATTATATTAATTTTTATTTAATACGCTTTTACTCAATCTACTTAATTTTCTTCTCTTTGATATAATCTTCTCTCGAAATAGGTTTGCCACTAGTTTTTCTAGCTTCAAGAGCTGTTTTAATCATCCCTTCTGTAACAACAGTTCCGCTTGGAGTTTTACCTACTACGGTAGCAGGATTAGCTCCACCTGCAGGAGGAGGAGTGTTTGCTTGAGGAGTAGCTCCTTTAGGGGTTTTTAAATTCAAGATAGAACTAGCCATTTTCCCTTTTAATTTTTCAGGAAAAGCCATTGCGGAAGTTGTTCCTATAACAGATTTTAATTCAGCAGGATTTAATCCCATTTTCTTCCAAACAGTTTTAGCTCCTTGTAAATTATTTTCATCTTGCCAAGGATTACCGCTTTCATCTATTAAAATATTGGCATAAAAATTACCATCAGAAGCTCTACCAATTTCAGAAGCAATAGCTTGTGTTGTAGGTCCTATTTTAAGTTTAACATTTTTGCCTAAAGATTGAGAATTTGCTGGACCTACTCCTGGAATAGTAATTAAAGAAGAAGATACCAATTCAGTACCGCCAGAAGTTTTTGCAGCGGCAGCTCTTTTAGGAGCCGGTGGTTTAATAAACGATTCTGTTACATCACTTGAAAGCTTATCAATATTCATATTCAATATTTCTTTCCTGCGATTTTCCATTGGGATTAAATCAGCTCCTGGACCCGCCTTTCTTACTAACATATCAATAACTTCCGGATGATTTTTTTCCATTAATTGATAATCGTAATCTTTTGTTGGAATAGGGACCTGAGTACCATTAGGACCAGGAACCATTGTCATTGCAGGACGAGAAGAAATTTTAGTCTTTGGATCATATACCATTCCTTGGTATGTTTGTCCTTTCCAAGATGTATAACTCCCATCAGGATTTTTAACAACACCATTAATAGGTGCCTTAGGGCGTATTGTTTGATACGTTTGATTTAAAATACTCATCTCATTAAGATTATTCTCAACAGCATTTCCGTAATGTCTTTGAGCATCTTGCGGATTAAGAATATTTGGGTCCATAGTAATCTTCCTAACATCATTAACCGCTTTTTGCATATTAGGAACAAAATCCTTTTGCGCAATTAAATTTGTTAATGTAGATTTCTCTAATTCAGCTTTATCTTCCCAAGCTTGTTTTTCTTGCTTAATCCTTGTTACAGCTTGTGTAGCCATAGCAAGTTTAGCGTGATCCAATGTCCCATCGGGTTTTATTGCACTAGCTAAATCTTGAACTAAATTATTCGCTTTATTAGTTATATCTTGGCGTCCATACATATTAACCTTTTCTTTCAAAGATTCAATATTAGCAGCCATATTTGAAACAAGAGAATAGTCGCGTTGCTTCTGCTCAACTATATGAGTGAAAATATCTTCCATGCTACCGCTAATATCCTTAAATGTTTGTCGGATATTTGCTGATGGATTATATGAATAGTTATCTGCCATAATTTTATTATTTTCTGCCAGGTAAACTCCAGCCATTCGCTTGTAACATTAATTTTAAGTTATCCATTTGAGCAGTAGCAGCAGTATTAGCCATCATACTTTTACCTAGCCCTAAGCCAATATCTCCAACACCACTCATTACAGCAGCTTGGGCATCAGCATAACCACCTGCTAGTCTAGCTTCCTGCTCATAAAACATATTTTCTTGTCCTAATGAACTTTGTAGCCTACCCTGTTCAACCCCTAGTAAAGCATTTTGCCTTGCATTAAATGAGGTAAATTCTAGTCCCCTTTCTCTTGCTTTTGCAGCAGCTTCCTGAGCCATTGCCGCGGTTAACTGTTGATCTTTCTGCATTTGCATAGCAGTTTGAGTTTGCATTGATTGCTTCTCAATATCTAATTCTTGGCTACCTAAAATACTTTGGTTTAAACCAGCTAAGTTCATTATATCAACTCCGGATCTTGCCCCTTGTGCGCCTTGTCTAAATGCATTTGCAGAAGATTGTCTCAATTGTTCTTTAGCAATATCTTCTCCCATAACTCTACCGCCTCTATTCGCGGCAAGTTGTTGAAGTTTTGCTTCAGCAGTCATTTGAGCATAAGGAGTTGTATCGCCCTTATAAACATCTTGTTGTTTAACTAAATCTGCTAAACTAGTAAAACCGCTAGTAAGCCGATCTCTTTGAGCATTTGCGAAAGAACTTTGAGCTTGAATAGCTTTTTTTGTAGCACCTACTTGAAATAAAGCAGAGCCAACTTTAGCTAATCCTCCAATTGCTAACGCACCTATGGTTAATGGATCCATAATATTTTATTTATTTACGAATGTCCTGATACAGGTTCGACTTCTATATCAATTGAATTTATTTTCATACTTTGGCTTCTATCTAACAAATTTAAAACAAATTTATTCAAATACCCCACAATATAATTACCTGTTATTAAATTAGATTCTACAATAGTTCCTGTAGTATTCTTATCTCTTAAAACATGAGCATACAGCCTATTATCTTCAACAATAAAATTAGACGGCAACAGCTTGCTTACCTGATTGTTTTCATTTGTAATATCAATAGACAAGATGCCCGATCTAACATAATTTGATTGCGTATAGTCAGTAACGTTCATATTATGCCAAATAGATAAATTTCTAGGCATAACGGGATATTTACTATTTAACAAGAAAGTAATAGAACTATTGTAGGTAGTCCCGTTAAAGAATGCATTGTACCCTCCTTGTAAAGATAGATAAACAATATTGTCTTTAATTAAAACCATTCTATCACCATAGCTTTCTGCAAATCCAGTTCTAAAATTATAGAACGATACCCATCTTTTTAAGTTATCAGAATATCCAACAGATACGTTAGATGAATTATATCCAATAAAAGCCATATTATAAAATGGATCATAAGCAAATGTTGCCGCTCCAGATGTGCCCCCTTGCTCTCTAAAGTAAGACTTCATAAAGATGTCACTAACAATTTCAATACCCTTATCCGTATATTTTGCAACTTTTTTAGTAAAATCATCCCACCACCAAATAACACCGTTATAATTCATCACAGACGACTTATCTTGTAAACCAATTCCGTCTCCCATATTTCTAATCGTGCCAATTAAATTGGCTGTTAAAGCCCTAATTGAAGCATTATTACCTTGAGATAATTCTTGTTCTCCTAAGAATATATAACTACACTCTCTTTTGCTTAATGCAAGTAACATTGATCCATTACCTTGTAGTCTTGAGGCTCTTTCTAATGACATTATATCTCCGTTTTCAATTGGAACATCATTACTATCTAACGCAAAAAATGAGTTAAGGTTATTTATTTTGGTTCCAGGGACATAATTACCTGAATACCTAATAGTATTAGTCCTCCTAGGAGAAACTACCTTGGAAGCAAGAACTAGTGGCTTCCCAGAAGAAGTATTCCAACTTGGATTTGTTGTTGCGTTTGAAATATTTCTAACTATAAAATTAGAGTTGGTTGTATTTAATTCTGTATTGGTATTATATATACTAGTTATTTTTGCTTCTGTTTTATTTGCTACTATTTTAAATGTAACAGCTTGCCCTGAAGTAGCTTTTGATAATAAAATAGAACCAGTTGAAACCTCTCCTTGTAATATATATACAAATGATAAATCAATGTAAAATTGATCATTTGCGTTAATGTCTACATTTATGTCAGTAGGTAAAATTAATTTATGTACTCCGCCTAATGCTAGTGTCCCTGTTGGGTTAGCATAAGTTCCAACGTATCCTGGGTACGTTTCGTATTTACCAAACTTTACTGCATCCAAATAAACATTCTTTTTATTATCATAAGGGACTCTCATTATCTGAGATTTCAAATAATATGTCCAGTCACCAGAAGGATCTAATCCATCAAATCTTGCTATATAATTTATACTATATGTAACCTTAAGATTGTATTCTACTGAAATAAAACTTGATGTTGGGTCCTGTTTAGAGTTAATATAAAAATTAGCCAATCTAAATGTTGGACCTGAAGCACTTCCCGTTACGGGAACTTTATTTGCATCTAATATTACAGCCCCATCTTGATTTGTAGCACCTGTTCCTATAGTTGTAAATAATGGACTTATCTTTTGTGTCTTTTCTAATTCTTGAACATTATATGAATAATCGTCAACAATTTCGGCAGTCATTGCACAATACACCTCTGTAGTTCTATTTAAAACAACAACCTGAGGATCGGTGATTTCTAAGTTTGATTTAAATGGCTCTGTTTTATATGTAGGGATAGATAGTTTAGTGAACACCATATCCCCAATAAACTTAGTTGAATTAAGTAATCCGTCTCCAGAAAATGTAATTCCAGTACCAACAGCCCAGGTGCTAATATCTACAAGACTTCCGGACTCATAAAATACTAAGTCTTGCTCTTCTTGAATTTGTTTTGGCGTATATATTTCAAAGAATAAATTTGCAGGGACAGGGATTGCTGGCATTGTAACAGCTACCCCTTTAGTGTATATACAATAAATTAAATTATCCTTTTGGCTATAAATGTCCATTTCTAATAACCCGGCATTAGTGCCAGTGTTAATAGATATTTTATCACCTTTTTGATATGTATAATACTGTCCCGTCTTATACATTCCCATAATGTCAACAACTAGGTATTTTACTTTTTTAACGTCATCTATTGTGATAGATTGTCTTGGTCCGTCAAAGGTTGTTTCTTCTTTTGTGATTGCATTCTTTTCTGTAATCTCTATTTCAAAATAAATATTACTAGCAAACCCTTCAAATATAAAAGATTTCTCTTTGTTTTTTGTGTAAACCAATTGAGCATATTTAGCCCATGGTGGTTTAACCCATCCCGAAGCGGGTACTACAGCTATATTTGGAATAATTGGATAAGCAAACTTTCCTGTTTGAATCTTTGAATAAGCTTCAACTCCTCTAGTTTTTAATGCTTCATCGTAAAACGCTATACCAACATCATATGTTGAATTATTTGCTAAAGGCTTAACATATCCGCTTCCGTTTGCTGTTGTTTCAGAACTGGTTGCAGAATAAGTTGATCCAGAAGCTCCTGTTATATAAGACTTTGAATTTCCGGCAGTCCCTAATGCATATCCATCAGTAACAGTAAATATTAATTTATTTGCATTATCTGCAGTATAATCATCCTGGATGTTAGCTAAAAATAATCTATTCTTAGCAACCTCAATATGATTCGCATTAACAGGAACCGCATCAAATGATTTAGAAGATGTAATTAAATCTAAACTTTCGTAAATCTGCCCAACCCATGTAACGGAATCTGTAACACTTCTTAATTGAGTTACCATTCTTCTCCACGTCCCTATATTACCAATTCTTACATAAATTTCAATCTCTGTTACATAAGTAGGTGTCCCAGAAAAATCAAATGCAATAACATATTTAACTGTACCTTTTTCCCCTTTATACATTTGGGAATAATTACTTAATACAGAAAATTCTCCGGAATCATATTTATATCTAGATGCAAACTGAAAATCATTTGCTTCTAAAAATTCAACAGAGTTACCTCCCGTTAAATATTTCTGAATAGTAATAACATTATTAGGTGTTTTCTTTTGAAGCTTTAAGTCCGCTAAAGTAGTATATTCTCCTCCGGAAACTGTACGATCTAATGAGTGAATTAGAACAGTTCCTGATTCACAATAATTCCAAACCACTGAAGTCCCAAGTACAACTAAGTCAGGAACAAAATCTGTTGTAACTCCATGCGTATAAATAAACAACTGAGTAGATGTACTTATTGTTGTATTGATTCTGTGAATAGCAGCTTTTGTTGCATTCTTTGTTAGTACATATATAAATCCGTCAGCATTCTGAAATGTGGCTTTTACTGAATCCGGGTAAGTAATTCCTGTAGCAGCAAAAGATTCTAGCATTCTTACTGCTCCCGCTCCACCCGCTTTACCTGTATCAAAAACAATATTATTTGCATCCGAATAATCTCCCTCAGGTAAATTATTTGGATCTATATCTTTGTTTAAACCACCTGATGCTCTGAGAGTTACCTTAGCCATTTGTTAAATGTTAAATTTTTGTTTGTTAATTCTTCAAACTACCATGGATACCTTTTCTAATCAATCCAACCATTTCAGCGTAATCCATTGAATTCATCCTAGCACGAAATATACGTCTAGCATTTTCAAAGTCTTGCTTATATATTTGAAGCATTCCAATTCTACCTCCATCTACTTGAGTAGCTTTCATTTGTACATACTTTGTAATTACATCTGTAGCATATGGAGTAACTAAGTTTGCAGAAGATTTACTTACCGCAGACGAAATATATACCAAAGTAATTTCGGTAAACGTTGTTGTATTAGAGAAAACAATTTCAGAATTAATAGTATCGATATCATACATTAATAACGGTTTACGTTGCTTACCATAATATCTACCAATCAATTCTCCCCTTGTATTTAAATTATTACCACCTGAAATTAAGTTGTAATTAAATTCTGAATCATAATTTAATGTAGTATCAGAAGGGTATGGAATTCTACTCCCACTCTCATCATAATTGTACATTTTATTTAAAGTACGATCTCTCTCTAATGGAAGTAATCGTTCTCCTTGTTTTGCAGAAACATCTACAAGATCAATAAAATCATTAGGTAGTACTGCTCTCTGGTAACTTGTTAAATTTAACTTAACCATTTTAATGTTACCCATATTGTAATCCATTGATAACTCATCTGTAATGCGTAGCGCATGATGTAAATAACGAGTATAATAATGCAATGGAAGCCCATTGTCTAAAAGAGCATCGCGAACAATTATATTTAGTGATTTAGTTTTCATAATTATTGTTGTTGTTTAACAGCTAATTCTGCCTGAGAAACTCTACCATTACTTATTGTTTCTAAAGCATCTGAAATTACAGCTGATTCTACTTCAGGAGAAATAGGAAGTAAATCATTCCCGTTTAATACTGAGAAATCAGATACAAGTAGATTTGCTTTTACAGTAGTAATTGAGCCATTCCCAGCTAAAGTGATATCTTTTGTAAAGTATACTAATTTACCTTGAACATAATATCCTACTTGCCCTTCTAAATAACTTACATTAGCCCCATCGGAAATGTTACCAAATACTAATACATCTTGTGCTGGGATTGGTATATAAGGGGTTCTTGCTGCAGTTAATGCTGCAATACTCCATATGCCCATATCCATAGGCAAAGTTAAAGGTATTGATGGAAGTGTAATATATGCACGATTATTTGGCGAATCCGCTGTTACCGCACAACTGTATTCTATTAAATTACATCTAGGGACATCATACATTCCAGCTTTAAATGAATCAGCAACCTGTAGTTTTAAAACTTTGTTTATAGATTGTTCTACAATAATTGTTACTTCTCTAATGTCAATTATATCTGAAGGATTATTTTTATCAATAAACCTGGCGTATAACCTCTGTACCTGTTCCGAAATTTTATTCTTAGTAGTTGCCATAATTATCTTTCATCTGAACGCTGATTTTGATCCATTAACCCTTCAACACCTGCGACATCTCCATCTCTTAATGAAATTCCTAAATACATTAATGCACGAGTAATTATATCTGTATAGTATCTATCTGAAATATCAATATCTACGCTACCTGTTGAATTATAAGTAAAGTTTCCTGTCGTGCTATTAAAGTTATATGCAAATACTCCTGCAGGAGGTTTTCTTACATATACTAGCGTATAAGTATATGTCCCGCTTACAGGTACCGGAGAAAATTGAATTTTAGGAATATTTACTGAGTCTTCAAAAAGTATATATATAGTTGCTACAGGGAAAGCTGTTGTAGGAGGTAATATTTTAGAATTTTGTATTTCCAAAAATTCATCCCAATTAAGTAAAGTTCCTTCTATAGGCGTACCACCTGTTTCTGTAATATAAATAGTTAATCCTTCAATGTAATCAGAAGCAGCCCCAGACAAAGATTGTGTTCCTGTATTAGCAGCAACGGTAAAATTAGATCTTTTAACTAAAAGATGATCGTATTCAAATTTACCAGTACGTCTAAATTTTGTTATAACAGCGCTCAACCAATCTGAAACACCACGATTTATTGCTCTATCTATTTCTTCTGGCGCAATAAATCCGCCCTTATTCTTTTTAAGAATCTGGCGAATGAATTGATGGGCATCGTTTATTGAAATTGCCATTTGTTTATAATTAATTTATCCAAAGTTATGAATTTTTTTTCTTATATACGATAATGCCCCAGCTTATTAAACCGAGGCATTACAATCATTTAACCCAAAAAATATTACACTAAATCTATTAACTTCGAGAGCTTTACAACTATTTTCTCTTCTATATCAAACTTCGCTTCATTTAGAACCTGAATGGCATCCAATGACTCTAGTAGTATCTCTAGCTTACTACCAATCATTGAGATTCTTTTTATTTCGTGCAGGTCTTTTTCTGTATAGATATTATAATTGTTGTCTCCGAATTCCATTATTTCCCTTGTCCTTTATATGGTTTACTATAATTTTTTGAACCCTTTGCTGAGGATG
>Ga0181356_1000569_pt1 | contig 15990 bp, 14 predicted proteins | sample Fa13VDMM110SN_FD_130104 | JGI IMG/M metagenome (GOLD analysis project Ga0181356, IMG submission 130104) | Freshwater viral communities from Lake Michigan, USA - Fa13.VD.MM110.S.N | ecosystem: Environmental > Aquatic > Freshwater > Lake | place: USA: Michigan | collected 2013-09-24 | reverse complement strand
TTCGCCTGGATCAAGTATTATTGGAGGTCAGTGTAATATAATAAACTGTGGTTCTTATGTTTCATCAATTATTGGTGGATGTTGTAATGCTATTTCATTAGATTCTTGTGACTCATCAATTATGGGTGGTCAATGTAATGGTGTAGGATATTCTTCTTGTGATTCTTCTGTAATTGGTGGTCGTTCTAACTTTATTATTTATAGTGAATCATCTTCTATTATAGGTGGTGCATGTAATGGTATTTTTAATTGTGAGTATAATTCTATTATTGGTGGTTATTGTAATCGAATTTGTGGTGAAACTGACCACTCATCAATTATTGGTGGTTGTGAAAACACAATTTATGGATATGCTGATGATTACGCATCAATTATTGGTGGTGAATGTAATGAAATTAATTATAGTCAAGGTTCATCTATCTTGGGTGGACTTTGTAATATTCTAGTAGAGTCAGAGTGTTCTGTAATATCAGGTGGTTATTGTAATCGAATGTGTTGTTCTAATGCGGCATCTATTATTGGTGGTTGTAGAAATTTTATTTGTGATTACTCTTGTGAATCGGCTATTATTGGTGGTTGTGGAAATGTTATTGAAGGTAATAATGAAGGTTCTATTATCTTAGGTGGATATGATAACTGTATTTATAATAACTCTTGCTTTTCTTCTGTTATCGGAGGTGCATGTAATGGTATTGAAGGTAATAATGAAGGAGCTATTATCTTAGGTGGATATGATAACTGTATTTATAATAACTCTTGCTTTTCTTCTGTTATCGGAGGTTGTAATAATAGAATAGAATATTATTCTTGTCAATCAACTATTGTTGGTGGATATGATAATAGAATTTGTTGTGATTCAGAAAACTCAACTATTGTCGGTGGATATAACAATGCAATATGTTATGCTAATTGTTCAACAATTTTAGGTGGATATGATAATAGTATTTTTGGTGATGGTTGCAACACTAACCGCTCATCAATAGTTGGTGGTATTTATAATGTAATTTATGAGGGATCTAATGACTCAGCAATAATTGGTGGTTATAGTAATGATATTTGTTGTGAATCTTGTCACTCAACAATTATTGGTGGATGTGATAACATAATCGCTTGTTGTTCTATCAATTCATCTATTATAGGTGGTTATAACAATACAATGTGTTGTTCTTCAAACTCAGTTATATTAGGTGGTGAAGACTTATCTATTTGTGGAAGAGACAATACAGTATTCTTAAATGCTACTACAAACTTTAGACAAACTATTGAGACTTCGGGAAGTGGTACTGTATCAGGTTCAACATTCTCAATTAATTTTACAGATGGTGCTATTAAATACATTGGTAGTGCATCTAACGATTTCCAGGTTGATTTTGTGAATGTTCCATCAATACCAGATACAACAATAACTTATACTTTGATTATAAATCAAGATGTTACACCATATATGGTTACTGATGTGACTGTTAATACAGTTTCTCAAACTATTAAATGGGCTAATGCAACAGAACCTGAAGGCAATCCTAGTCAAATTGATATTGTAGGACTTATGTTTGTATTTGGCGGAACTGGTAGTATCATACAAACACTTGGACAAATGGGAACATTTGCATAATTAAAATTAAATTATATGATAGGAAAAGTATCTACATTTTCAGGACCAAGTGGTTTATTTCAAGGCACAAGTGCTCCAAGTTTGGTGTTGTCACTTGATGTTAATAATGTATTAAGTTATCCAGGCACAGGAATAACTTGGTCAGATTTAACAATTTTTAATAATGATACGGTTTTCACTGTGGGAGACCCAACATACAGTATTAGTGGAGGTGGTAGTTTTCAATTTGGTGATGGTGATTCATTTGTTTTATCTGCTACATCTAATGGATTCCCACTTGGTGATTCACATTACACAATTGAAACTTGGATTAATCCTGATAACCTTTCACAACTCACTGCTTTAGTTGTATATGGAACACTTGGTGGAAATAGTGCAAATGCTATAGGTTTATCAAATTCTTCTATATTTGTTGATTGGATCGATAATAATTTATCTAGTCCAACACAATCTATGATTCCTGGTAATTGGTATTATTTATCATCAACATATAATGGCACAGATAGAAAAATTTACTTAAATGGAAGTTTGATTGCTTCTGATACTCCAGGTGTTACAAATTCTATTACAACTGGTGATACTTTTACAATTGGAAATTCCATGGGTATACCATTCACAGGTAAAATATCAATTGTTAAACTACATACTAAAGCTTTATCTGCTCCTAAATTACTTTCTAATTTTAATTCTTTAAAAAATAGATTTGGATATACTTTTGGTAGTATGACATTCAACGATGCTCAAAGTTCTTATTTAATAAGTAATTCAAGTGATTATGCTTTTGGAACAAATGATTTTACAGTTGAAGCTTTCTTTAAATCAGCAACATCAAGTGATGGTTTTGCTGGTATTGTCTCATTGAGAAATAATGATATTTACAATAATGGTGTTAATATAAATTTAACATCAGCTGATACATCAACTCCTTTAATTGAGTTTAGTGCTGGTGGTAACTTCTTAACATATACTGCTAGTATTGATGAATGGTATCATGTTGCTATCTCAAGAACTGGTGTTACTTCAAGTTTCTTTGTTAATGGTAATTTATTTAATGAAGTTGCTGATACATTAAGCTATGAAAACAATGATTTAGTTCTTGGTAGATACCATACTACTGTTGATGGTTATTACTTTAATGGTATTATTAGTAATGTTAGAGTATTAAATGGAACTGGTTTATATACCGGAGCGTTTAGTATTCCAGTTGTTCAATTAAGTGCTACTTATTCAAATACTAAATTGTTAATTACATCTCAACAAACAACTCCAGGAGCTGACGTTAGTGGATTGTTACATAGTGTGACATCTTCAAATATTGGATGGACAAGTAGTTTACCTTCTATTACTCTTTATGTAACCGAAAATTTACAGTTTTATGTTGATGCTGGATTAACAGAATCATATTCTGGAACTGGAACAACTTGGTATGATATTTCAGGAAATTCAAGAAACTTAACAATGGATAGTTTATCATATAGTTCTAATAATGGTGGATATATTATTTTTGATGGATCTCATACTGCTGATTCTGTTGCAACATATTCTATTAATTTTAGCAATGGATTTACTGTTGAATCTGTTGCTAAGTTCTCAGGTTCTGAATATGAAGGATTGTTTTCTTTTAATTCTCCTTATGATGGTGATTATATTAATTTACAAGCTCAATCAGGTACTAATGTTAGATGGGAGGTAGAGGGAGGAGGAACATCTTTTACATCTTCTAATTCGTTAACATCAAGTACTTGGTATCATTTTACTTGTGTTTATGAAGGTGATTCTAATAATACTTCAGGAACTGCTAGAATTTATATAAATGGTGTTGAGAATGGCACAGCTAGTCTATCTGCTAATAGAACAGGACAAATACAAACATCAAATTTTAAATTAGGAGAACATGATGGTTCTTTGACTGGTAATATTGCTTTATCAAGAATGTATAATAATGTATTAACTCCTATTGAAGTTTTACAAAACTTCAATGCTACCAAAAATAGATTTGGATTATAAATTTAATATATAGTCTATGATTAAAAGATACTTAGAGTTTATTTCAGAATCAAATGTAGATGAGTTTGATTCATTTGGTAAATGGATTGAATCCCTATCAGATGATGAGTATATTCTAAATATAGTTAATCGATACATTGATGATTATAATAAACTATATGGTGGAGATGATGTCAATCCTACAATTGATTTATCAAATGCTGTTAATCTTTTAGATGAGAGAACTCAATTAGAAATTAAACAACAGATTGATGAATATTTACAATCAGGTATACAAGAAAAAGAACCTGTGGTTCTACCATCAACCGACACTACTGAGCTATTAGGAGAATCTATTCAAGCTCAGGCTGAAGTAACGGTTGCTGGTAAAGGAATCTTTACTTCTTTTTTAAAATCATTAACGGCTCTTGGTCTTAAAGAATCTAATCCTAATTGGTCAAATTGTCCAGATGATTTTTTACTTTATTATTCTTTTCAAAACATACAATCTGAATCAATAAAACAAATATTTGGAAGATTTAAATCTCTTGAAAGATACTCACACTTAATAGACTACGGTAAAAATGAACTAAGTCTTTATTTTGGGTTAAATTGTTCAGGACAATTTGAATATGGAATCGAATATGATACAAGATTTGCAATTGGTCAGTTTAAACTATCACAATCTGTTATTAAATGGATTTTAAGTTTAGATTCTAAATCAGCTGCTTCTCTTAAAAAAGAAATAGTTAATTTAAATTATTTAGATATTTTAACACTTGGTCAAATTAAAAGAGATATGTTGACATTCCAACCTGGTTATTTTGAGAAAAAATTATACCCTATGTTAAGAGACAGAGTTATAACTTTTGGTTTCTATGGAATTGGTCGTTGGGATAACGGAAAATTAGATGAAGGTGAATATCAAAATTTAAAACAAAATTTTACAAATTGGTTAATGTCAAAAAAATGGTCAAGTAAAGTTTTAATTAGTGTTAAACCAGAATCATTCTGGCTTTATTTTCATTTAAAATTAAAATAAAATTATGAAATTAATTAAACTGTACTCAATAAAAAAATACTTTCAACTATGAGAATTGTAAAAACATATGAGAATTTTAGAGAATTTGACATAGACTTTATAATGGCTAAAATAAAACACCATTACTCTGACTATGATATTAAAAATTTAGTTGACGAAGAAATCGAAGAGTTGGTAGATGATAGTAGCCTTTCTAATATAACACTTTCTTCAAAAAGATTAGGTAAAGAAGAAGGATATGAAACTAAAAGAGAATGGTATGATGACCATGGTAATGGTGAAGCAGAAGAGTTAGCTACCGAAAGATTAGTTGATTGGTATATAGATGAATTTGGTGAAGAATTAACTGAAGAACAAAAAGAAGAGTTATCAAAAAAGTTAATTATTACTTATGGTCTTAAGTCCTTTTAATAATTTGAAACAACTCTAACTTTTTCATATTTAGTAAGGAGCTTAAACATATCATTCCAATCCCTTAAAGGATCTTCAACCTTTTTCTGATACCACTTATTATTGCTAAGATATTCAACAAACATGCCTACTTTAAAATCTTCCATTTTTGTTGGTTTCCAGTATCTAACCTTTTCAACAAAAGAAAAACTCACTCCATTATAAAGATAAGATATATTTTCTTCGTCGGTGTTATAAAGAGTAATACCCATTGGCTTTTCTGAACCATCAGAGAAAACTTTAGTTACGTCACTTTCTCCAGAGTATTTTATAAACCCACAATCTTGATGAAAGTGGTTTAATAAAAATATTAATTCTTTTCTTAATTCATCATTATCAACTGTAGCAAAAGCCATTGCTGAGTTCTCATATTGACCTTTATAGTATCCTTTAATTGGTATAATTTCAAAGTTCTTTGCCCATAAAATAGACATCATATCATCTAAAGAATCAGATGAAATAAGAATAAAAGACAATTTAGGGTTGTTTAAATCTATCACAAATTATATATTAAATTTTGATTTTGCTTTAAATCAATTCGTTTGATAATTCATAATCAAAAATTGATTGAACTATGTCTCTATATTTTTTCGGAAAAACTAAAGAGTCATGAACTGTGATGATTTTAATCTCTGGATTAAGTATCATTACTTTTTTAATAATTTTATTGTAAATTAAATTTGATTCAGCTCTTTGTAAGTCATGAGCTAATATCTTGTGATTACCCCACTCTTTTTTATACAATTTGATAAAATGATGTATTGTTGGAAATATTGAAGAGAATATTTTATCTGATTTAGAATTAACTCTATTATATCCAAAAAGAACTTTATAAGTCATTTCTTTTACTTTAGTTCTATCTTTTTCACCAATTACTTGCATTATATATTGATAAAAGTTTCCATTTGTCACCAGTGCTCTAAAAAAATCAAACTCATCTTTATTTATCCAAGCTGTTTGGCTATCTTTTATAAGTTTACATAAAAAAAGTGGTTGAGAATTGCTAATATCAATTTCACAAGTTTCTTCACCATCAATTAGTAAACAATTTTTTCTTATAAATGATTTTAAAATAGTGAAATTTGTATGTAATCTACCATAATTATCAAAGTGGTAAAAAATATGTTTATCGTTTATAGACTCAACTGAATAAACATTACGATTGTAAATATCTATATCTTCTTTTTTAAGAAAATTCAAGAAAAGTATACTTCTTTCAAAATCAATCTCAACATTAAAAAGGTCAGATATTAGTTTTTCTCTAATTTCAGGTTGAATTGATGATTCACTTTGTTTAACAAAATCTATAGTGTCATAGATTTTCTTTTTATACTTTTTTAACAGAAATTTATCTTCATTTTTAACACGATTAATTTGTTGTTTAAAAACTAAAGGATTAAGTTCATAGATTCTTGATGTAACTCCTGCTTTATAGTTACATTTCATTTTAATAATATCTTTATGAATTAAAAAATCCACATAAGCTTTATATTCGTGTCCATATTTTTGCTTTAAAACAGTTGCATTTATTGTAAATTTATTTTCTTTCTTAAAATAATACTTAAGTATCATGTTATGAATCATATCTACAAGATATGCTGTTTTGATTTTTTTATCCAAAAAATTAACAAATTTTACTTTGTTAATTTCCTCTAAACATTTTGGTAAGAATTGTAATGATTTGGTTTTTTTATCTAATTTTTGAGTTATTGTTGAACGATAAACTGATTCTAATTCGTTTGATATTTTCATATAAATTATATATGAAATCAATAATATGGTTTTTAATCTGGAAAGATATTTTTGATTGAATTTTTACGATTATCTCTTCTCGTTTCTTTTATCAATACTTTCTCAAATAAACTAGGATCTAATCCATGAAAACTATTCAAATCAGAAGCCATCTCAGCAGTCCAAGCACATCTAAGAGGTTTAACTTCAGCTTTAACTTCAACAGAAGTCATATTAAGGTTAATTGAATTCATTACTTAATAGGAGTTTCAGGTTCTTTACCACTTGTAGGCTCAATTGGGAATTTACCACCCTTACCTTTTTTCTTTTTACCAGTTTCTACTTCTTTTTCAAACTCATCATAAACATCTGGATAAACTTGTCCTTCACCATCGGTGTCATATTGTATATCAAAAAAGTCACCAAAGTCAAGTAAACCAGCTCTGCCTAATTCAATTTCTTGAATTTTATTAAGATATTGACCGATATAATTTTCGATATCATCTACAAATTTATTAAATAGTTTGACTGTATTTTCAGTGAAAATTCCAATTGGTTTTTTTCTCTTTTTACTAAAAGAACCTAAAATTACTTTAAAGATATACTCAAGTTTATCATCTTCTTTAAGATAATCTTTTGTAAGTTTATTTTTAATTAACTCTGTATTTATTTTAAACTTTTCTTTATCAAAAAATTCAGGAACAACAAAATCAAAATTAAGTAAATCTTCTTTTACCTCTCCAACATAAATGTTAAATAATTTACAAACTAAATAAATATACATTTCTTCTTTTGTATCTCCTTTTAGTTTAATAGATTCTATCTGAATAGATTGGCAAAAATTTAAAAAATTAACTAAAATTAGTGTATAGATTTCAACAAATTCGGTAGAGTTTGAATCACTCATTCTTTTATAAAGTGGATTCAATAACTCAAAAGAAATATCTCTTATTGAACTTCTTATGATAAGTTTCTCTAAGTTTTTCTGAAAGTCTTCTTCCATTAAGAATGAATTTTCTGAAAGTGGATTCAATATCTTGTAGAAAAAATAAGAGAAAGATTTATCACCAAAAACATAATCTAAATCATCTTCAGATGTGTTTAGGAAGTAGATAATAGCTTCTTTCATAGTCTCGGTCAATTTACCTTGATAAATGACTGGAATCAAATCTACATCAAAAAGTCTTGAATATTCCCCAAGCTCTTCAATATTAAATTCAAACTTACCACCTTTATTAATTGAACTTAATACTAAATGGTTTTTAGGAATTCTAGCGTATTCAATATTAGCCGGTTGTTCATCTGGAAAATACTCAAAACAAAACCACCATTTACGATTAAGTAAACTTTTAACTCTATCATCTAGTTCAGAAAAGAATTTAGTTACTGGATTATAATAATTTTGCATTGCCAAATCAATTAGATTGATTGGCTCATTTGTGACTGATTTTGGTCTTATTTCAAATTCTTGACCATCCCACTTTATCCAAATTTTGGAACCTTGAATATCTTCTACTATGATTAATTCGTCATTTAAAATTTCATTTAATAACGCTTTATCTTCAGAAGTGTTTAACTTAATTAATTTACTCATAAATTTTGATTTCTGTTTTTATCAAATTATATATAAAAAGTTAGTTTTCTTGTAAAAAATCTAACATCATTGCTATATCGTCTTTTTTATTACCTGAGAGTTGAGATTGATTACCACCTGATTTTAAAAAATCATTGTATATTTTATTGTAGTCATCTTCAAAAAATAAATCACTTGTAAGACTATTCTGAGAATCTGGATTTTTTCTATCAGATACTCCTAAAAGTGATGTGTGGTCTTTGTTCACAGTTTTATTCTGAGTTCTGGTTTCACCGTAAGCTGGACCAACTGGTCCAACCATTTCGGTTCCTGATATTTCTTCAAAAATAAAATCTTGATATTTTTTAATTCTCATCTCTTTCTACTGTTAATTTTTCAAAATATTCATCATGTTCTTGTAATGAATATTCATTCTTCTTAACACTATATATTAAATTATAAAGGAATTTATCTTGTAATTTATGTTTTTCTTCACCTTTCATTATAATAATTGAAAAGTCTGATTCTATATCATCAACTATATTTAAAATTTGTAAGCCAATTTTACCATTTCGGTCGTGTAAATCACAAATAACTTTACGATTTAATTCAATAAGTTCTTTGATTTTGGTTGAAGTTGCACTTTTAGACAACATCATCCAATCTTTATCTTCTGGTTTATTTACAGTATAGTTATATAATTCTAAAAAACCTCTTTCTCGGTCTGTTAGATTAACTTGTCTGTATATTTTATCTAAAATTCTATTCATCTCTATTTCTTTTAAAGATTCTCCTAAAAGATAATACTTTATTAGTCTTTTTATTTTCATAATTATCAATCTCCTCTTAATTATATATTCTAAAGAGTATCTTATTTTTAATATATAAGTGTGAAAACTAAAAGTTTTTTATGGATAAACAATTATTGAAAGCACTGGACAACTTATCAGTTGGTCTGGAACAACTTGTTGAAGCACTAAACAATAAAGGTGAGAGTAAAACCGACACCGGATCTGCTTTGCAATCAGGTGATTTTGGTAAATCTTTAGAACAAATTAGTGTTGATATTCAATCTATAAAAACTGATACTCAAGAGATTTTAAAGAATCAACAAACTATCATAAGTCTTTTTAAACAAAAAAAGGATGAGAAGAAAACTGAGGAAATGGAAGGAGGTGATCCTAAAAAAGAATCAAAAATTAAAAAAGGTCTCGCTTCTATATTGTTAATCGCAGTTGCTGTTTTAGCAATTGGTATGGCTTTTAAATTGGTGGGAAAAGTAAACATACTTTCTGTTTTAGCTTTAGGTATTGGTATTATATTAGTCGCATATGCTTTTGAGCGTGTTTCAAAAATCAAAGGCCCTACTGGAGGTGCGATGACAATAAAAGAGGCTGCGATAATTTCGGCGATAATGATTATTTCATCTCTTGCGGTTACTATTTCATCTTGGATTTTGTCCAAAATAAAACCACTCACCATTCCTCAGATATTAACTGCTGCTTCAATCGCACTTTTATTTACATTTGTCGCTCCTGCAATTTCTAAATTAATATCAGCCATGACTACTTCACAAGAAGTTGAGTTTAAGGGTATTAGGGTTAAAACATCATCTATGTCATTTGGAACTGTTGTTCAAGCAGCTGTTATGCTTCCTATGTTAATGGTTGCAATGTCAATTGGTATAATGCTTTCTTCTAGAGTTTTATCTCTGATTACCCCTTTATCAGTACCAAAAGCACTTACCGCGATATTAATTGGTGTTCTGTTCGCAGTAGTCGCTAAAGGTATTGCTGGTTTAATTACAGCTTTAACGACATCTCAGAGTGCAGGTGGAAGTGCGGATGGAGTTGGTTTTGGATTTAAGACTCAGTCAATTGGTATGGGTAAACTAATTCCAATTATACTTTTACTACCATTTATAATGTTTATGATTGCAAAAGGTATAACTTGGTCATCTCAAGTTTTGAATCAGATTAAACCTATAGGATTTATGCAAGCTGTAACGGCAATTTTAATTGCAGGTATGTTTGCTGTGGTTTCTTTAGGAATCGCAAAATTAATTAATTCACTTGATGGTATTAATCCACTTGCGGTGCTTTTGTTACCAATTGTGTTGGTTAGTATTGCATTAGCAATTGCATTATCTGCAAAGATTTTTGCACACTACAAAGGTTCATTTGATGTTTTAGGATATGGAACAATATTTAAAATACTTTTATTAGGAGCTAGTATAAGTATAATAGCTTTTCTTATGGCGATGGCTACTAATAAGTTAGGTAACCTAAGTATAAAAGAAGTTTTATTACTTCCTCTATTCTTAACAACTATGTCAATGGCACTTGCCTTATCAGCATTTATTTTCGCTAAACCAATGTATAAAAAAGCTTTTGAATCATTGACTTATGGAATGATATTTAAAATACTATTATTAGGATTCGCAATGGGTGTTGTTACAGTAATTGTAGCTTTTGCTTCTAAATTCTTGGGTCAATTAAGCCTAAAGCAGGTTATATTACTTCCACTGTTATTTACACTACTGTCATTGGCTATTGCGGTATCAGCATTTATAATCGCTAAATTCAAATCATCATTTGATAAACTAACTATTGGTTTGATATTTAAACTACTACTATATGGTATTGTAACTGCTATAATATTTGTGGCTTATGCTATTGCGACAAAAATTATTGGAAAATTACTAAAACCAGTAGATGCGTTAAAAGGTGGACTTGTTATTATTATTCTTGCTGCAGTTATTATGGTATCATCACTTATACTTAATATAGGTAAGTATAAAAATTACCCATCATTAAAATGGGCAATTGGAGTCGCTGCTTCATTAGCAGGATTTGCAGTAGGAGCTCTTGCTCTGGGTTCTGCGGTATTTGGACCTCAAGCTTTGGTATTCTTAGCTGGTTTGGCCGCTATATTAGTTACCTCAGCGGTTATCACAGGAACTTCAATGATTTTAAATGCCGGTAAATATGAAAAGTATCCTAAATTAAAATGGACTGTAGCAGTAGCTGCGACATTAGGAGCATTCGCATTAGGAGCTATTGCTTTAGGACTTAATGTTATAAATCCTTTATTCTGGTTTGGTCTTCCAATGATATTAACAGTTGCTGAAACAATTGTTGATGTTGCTAAGATTTTAGGAAAAGGTAAGTATAACGCAAACTTTGGTCAGTGGGCTATGAGTGTTGTTGCACTTTATGCCGCTTTTGTTCCAATCATTCTAATATTGGGAGCTGTTGGTGTTGCGGCTGCTATTTCTGGTTTCTTTGGTGGTCCAAATCCATTTGAAAAAGGTCGAGAAATGTTAAAAAGTGTCGCCTACTCAATTGTTGATGTTTCTAAGATTTTAGCGAAAGGTAAATATACTGGAGGTCCAACTGAAGAGTGGGCAAGAGGAGTAGCAATTGCATTAGGAGCATTCGCACCTGTTTATCAAATGCTTGTTGCTAATGCAGTGATGAGTCTTTTTGGAGGAGGAGGTGTTGGACCTGACGACTTTGCAAAAGCAATAAAAACAGTATCTGGTGGTATTATAACAGCGGCTTGGTATTTTTCTAAAAATAAGGCAGCCTTCGTAAATGGACCGCCAGAAGCTTGGGCAAAAGGGGTAGGATTAGCAATTGGAGCATTTGCCCCTGTCTATAAAATGTTAGTAGACTTTCCATTTAGTGGAGGAAATAAAATGAAAAGAGCCATTATTTTAATTGCACAAGGTGTTGTCGCTGCAGCCGGTGTATTTGAGAAAAACAAAGCTAAATTTGAAGAAGGTAAATATCCGTCAAAAAAATGGGGAGCAGGAGTAGGAGCATCATTAAAAGCATTCGCTCCAGTATTTGAGGCTTTAGCAGGTAGAAGTTGGTATGAAAGTGGTGACGATGTTATAGATAATATGAGATATGGTATTGTTACTATCGCAAAATCATTAGTAGAAGCAGGAAAAGCATTTGCAACAGTAAAACCAGAAGCTTGGAAATCACATCCAACATCTGAATGGGCAAAAGGTGTAAGTAAATCTGTTGTTGGATTTATGGATTTATTTGATACAATTGAAGAAAGAGGATACACAACTACTTCATTTGCAATGAACTCACAAATATTAAAATTTGGTGTTAAAGCAATGGCTGATGTGGCAAGAATTCTTTGGACAAATAAGAAATTCTTTACAGTTAAGTTAGATCCAAACTTTATAAAAAATATATCTAAGAACCTTTTAGGATTTGCAACCTTAGCTTTAGCATTGGATAAGATGTTAGTAAGTGAAAAAATGGTAACATCAACAAATAGTGGATTCTTTGGAGTTGGTTCTTCTAAAACAACAACAAAAGTCAGAGAAAGAAAAGATTTGTCTTTGCCAAGAGATATTGCCATTCAAATGACATCTGTAGCTGCTATTCTTTATCATAATAGAAAACTATTTAGTTCTTCTATGGCAAGTAATGTTAAAAACTGGAGTAAATCCATACTTGGTCGATCAGGTGCAATTTTATCATATGCAAAAACCGTTATAGTATTAGAAAAATTAAACGGTGGCAGATTATTTGGTTTTGGTTTATTTGGATACGACATTATTACTGATTACGCTTATAAACTTGTTAGAGTAGCAAACATAATTCAAAGTGGTAAAAAAGCATTTGAGACAAAAGTGGATCCTTTCTTTATGAGAAAAGTAGGTCAGAACTTAATAGACTTTACTTTTGTAGTTAAAAAAATAGCTGAAATAGAAGGAAAAGGATCGACATTTATGGGTAGGTTAGGATCCGCTTTTGAATCAGCCATTGGAACAGATCCTATTTCTCAAACAACTCGTAAAATGATGACATTGGCAAAAGGATATGATGCGATGGCGACTGCCTTATTGAAACTCGGAAAAGCTTTAAAACTGTTAAAGATGAAAAACTTAACAGAATTAGGATCAGTTACAAAAGGACTTACATCTGGTAAATTTGACCCTAATGAAAGAGTTTCTCCTGTAAAAACTAAAGAGCTATTCAGTGTATCTGATAATAAGAAAAAGAAGTCGTCCGAACAAGAGCGAAAAAATGAGATCTTATATGTTTCTCAAAAAATGGATGAGGTTGTTAAATTATTAACTCAAATTAGAAAGAACACTAATAGTATTGATGGATTTGTAACTGCTCAGGGTAATAAACCTAAAGAACCACTGGAGATTAAAGTGGATGTTAAACAAAAACCTGCTAAATAACAAAGATGATGTTTTCAATTTATTTAGTATGTTCTGAAATAGGAGGTCAAAAACTACATAAAATTGGTTTTACAAGAAGAACTCCAGAAAAAAGAATTAAAGAGTTTAAAACCGGTAATGCGTCTGAAATTTATTTAGTTGATTCATTTCAATCCGAATGGGGAACGAAGATTGAGGCTATGTTACATAAAATCTATAAATCTAAAAAAGTTGAAGGTGAATGGTTTGACTTAGATGAACAAGATGTCAAAAAATTCAACATACATTGTAGTTCTATACATAGTAATCTAAAATTTATTTCTGAACAGAATACATATTTTTTAGACAAAGGTGATTTTTAGATATATAATAAAAAAATAATTTTATTTTTATGAATTCATTAAAAGAAATGTCAATTAGAGAATATATTTCACATATTGATTTTAAAAAAGACGATTGGAAACTTTCTCAAATAAAGGAAGATATGCGTAGATTCTTAGGAGAAGAACCAGGAATTGATATCATTTACAAAAAAGATGTAATGGTAAATGAGGTAACTGGAAAAGCTCAAGAGTTCAAAGATATTGATAGAGTCCAAATCATCTTCACTGATACAGATGAAAGATTTAAAAAAATAGAATTCATCATTGATGATAAAATTTAATTTAATTAGTTATGAAATTTGATAATTACTACTTAGACTTAGAAAAAGTTAATTCTCTTAAATCAAAAGAGGAAAAAGAACAAATACATCGATATTATATGGATATGATGCATTGTTTTAGTGATAATAGAAATTCTATGGGTATGTCAATTTTTAACACCTTAAATAAATCAGAATATCTAAAAGAAGTCAGATCTGAAAAAATAGACCAGATATTATCATAATGGATGAAATAAATTTTGATATTATTGAATATATTGGTAAGTTAGATGGTGGTATTTTTATTTTATTAACTTTATCTTATCAAAATCAATTTTATGAAACTATCTTTTATTATAAAGAAGCAGTCGTAGCTTTAACACCTGAGAAAAAGTTAGAGAAAAAGTTAGGATGTGATATAGAAGACTGGGATGGATATCCTAATCTAATGTTAAAAATAATAGAAAGAATAGTTCCTTATAGTGAAATGATTAATATAGTTAATGATTTCGACCCAAATATCTATAAAATACAAATGTCTAAATAACAATTCAACTATTTTTTAATATAAGTAAAAAATAATACTTATTAATGTTAATTAGCGAAATTGGAATACGTGGATATAAATCTTTTGGGAATAATGAACAAGTTGTAAAACTTAACACAGAAAGTGGAGAATTAGTTCTACTTGTTGGTAAAAATGGTAATGGTAAATCTTCATTACTTGAATCTTTTGAATATACACTTTATGGAAAAGTGAAATCTGGTAAAACTAAAAAATGGCATAAATTGTCTACTTTACCAAACCGAATTAACGGTGAACTACTAAATAGTATAAAATTTATTTCCAATTCAACCGAAGTTGAAGTTAAAAGAGGAATATCTCCTAATGTTCTTGAATTGATTGAAAATGGTGTCTCAAATGAAAGAGCTGGTAAAGCCAATGTTGATGAGAAGATTGAGAAATATATTGGAATGGATATTGAAACATTCAAATCATTTATCTCAATGTCTATTAATGACTTCAAAAACTTTATATCACTAACAAATGAAGAAAAACAATTACTTTTAGATAAACTATTTAATCTTGAAGTAATCAACATTTTGAATGGAATCTTAAAAGATATCAATAAAAATAATAAAGTTAGATTGGCATCATTAGACTCTGAAATCAAAACATTAGACGAGTCTATAGATTCAATAAGAAGATCAATTGAAAAGGCTATTGAAAGAGAAAAAGAAAATATTCAAGCTGAGATTGAACAATTGATGTTGGATATGAGCTCAAAAAAGGAAGACTATAAAAATCTTAAAGAAAAAGTTGAAAAAATAAAAGAAAAAGAAAATGAACTTAATGAAGAACTTGATACTGAGAAACGTCAATTTATCAATACACAAAATGATATTAAAAATGTACAACGAGAAATTGACTTATATGATTCGGGAAAGTGCCCAACTTGTAGAACAGATTTTAATTCTGATCACTTTATCTCATTAAGACAAACTTTAGTAGAAAAAAAAGATGGATTTACATCAATACTAAAAGAAATTGAAGAAAATATAAAATCTATAAAAGAAAAACAACAAAAGTTAAAAACACTTTCTGAGAAAACAACAACTTCTTTTAATGATTTAAATTATCTACTTAGAAACTATAAAGCTCAAATTGAAAAACTAACTTCAAAGAAATCTAAAGAATCTGGTAAAGAATCAGTTAATATTCAAGAGTTTCAAAATACTATTATAGAGTTAG
>Ga0181356_1000565_pt1 | contig 16014 bp, 9 predicted proteins | sample Fa13VDMM110SN_FD_130104 | JGI IMG/M metagenome (GOLD analysis project Ga0181356, IMG submission 130104) | Freshwater viral communities from Lake Michigan, USA - Fa13.VD.MM110.S.N | ecosystem: Environmental > Aquatic > Freshwater > Lake | place: USA: Michigan | collected 2013-09-24 | reverse complement strand
TCTCAATCTATATATCAGAACCCAAGCATGATTTCTCAAGCTGCTGGTCTAGGCACGGCGGGTATGGGTGCGTACGGTATGTATAAAATGGCTAATAGTGCAAAAGGCGGTCAGATTAAAGAACAACGTATGGCTGACGGCGGTATCACTCAGTTATTTGATGTGGGTGGTTCGGTTAAAACTGACTTATCCCGCATGAGTCCTCAAGACTTGCAAGAATACATTGCAGAAAGCTCAAGCCCTACAGCTAAGAAAATGGCGCAACAAATCCTTGCTGAAAAAACTTTTATGGCTAGGTTGCAACAAAACCCCGGCGTGACTCAGTTGCCAAGCAATTTACCTGTAGGCGAAGCTATGGCTGGCGGCGGGATCATTGCGTTTGCTGAAGGTGATCGAGTTGAAAGCAATGATTCTTCAAGCGATTCGTCTAGGGATACTCGCGCCGATGCTGATTCAATTTTAGCTCGCCTTATTGCGGGTGCAAGTGAAGGGAACAACATACGACCTATTCCCGGGTCAGAAATGGCGCAAGCTGGTACAGCAAACGATGCAAATACTGTAGCTATACCAGTGGCTGCACCTGCACCTACCACGGGTGCTGTTCTTCCTCCACAAGCTACCGGCGTAGATTCACTTGTTGCAAGACCGCCTACTCGCTTACCGGCTGTTGGTGCTACTCCTGCTACTCCTGCTGCTCCTGCTACCGCTGCATTATCGACGTATGGTGGCATACCCACTATGAGTCCTGAGGCTAAAGAAGCTTTCTCGCAATACGCTCAGTTATACAAGGACATGCGTGGAGATAACAAAAAAGCCCGTGAAGAAGCTAAATACATGGCGCTTATTCAAGCTGGTTTTGGCATGGCTGGCGGTACATCGCCTAATGCCTTTGCCAATATTAACCAAGGTGTACAACCAGCTATGGCGCAGTATCAATCAGCAATTAAAGACATCCGCAAAGATGATCGTGAAGCCGTTAAAGGTCTTATTGATCTTGGCCTTAGCAAAGAACAGTTCTTGCAGAAAGCTCAACAAATGGGCATTGATGTGTACAAAGCTGATAAAGTATACGATGCGCACATATACTCCGCTGACATGCAACTCAAAGCTGCACAAGCTCGTGCTGCCGGGGAAAAGCAACCTAGATCAATTACTGAAGGTGACATAACTTCTGCGCAAATTCAAAACGGCATTCTTATAGATCGGTTGATGGAAAAAGCAAAAACTGGACCTTTGACTGACACAGAAAAAGCTGCATTGGCTAATGCGCAATCAAGCAATAAATATTACATGGAGATATTAGCTAATAAGCGACCCGTGCAGCCAAGTGCGGTAATACCTAACGCTATTACTGGGGCAATAGACAAAGATCGTGACCTTAAAGTTTTACGATTTGATCTTTTAAGTACGGATGACCCAAAAGAAAAAGCAGCTATCCAATTAAAAATTGATGCGCTAAAAAGAGAAATTGCCGCTGCTGTAAGAACTGACTCTAGCCTCGGTAGGGGGATACCTGCAACAAATACGCCTAGCCCTGCTGCTCCCGCTGAAGCAACCCAACCATTACCCATGCCAAAAACACAGGGTGAACTTAAAATTAACGGGGTATACAATACTGCTCGTGGCCCAGCTAAATGGGATGGTAAACAATTTATACCGGTTAAATAATGTCTAAACCATTTTCATTTGAAGAAGCTTCGCAATCACAAGCATCTGAAGGTTTTTCTTTTGAAGATGCGGTCAGACCAATAGAAGCTGCGGGGTTTTCTTTTGAGGAAGCCTTTACTCCTATTCAGACTGCTAAACCAGAGCCTGAACCAGAACCTACACGAGTTACTGCGGCTCCTACGCCTACACCTACGCCTACACCTACGCCTACACCTACGCTTACGTCTACGTCAGCACCAGTAGTTGTTGAACAAGTTCCCGCACCTGTACAAGCTTTTGCACCTGAGCAAACACCTGCTGAACCCGTGCCTACGTCTGAGCTTGCACCTGAGTTTTATTACGCCACGCCGCAAAGACAACCTAAATTACCCGGCTCTGTTATGGCTGGGGTTAACGAGGATTTGCCGCCAGCCCAAGCACCACAATTTGATCCTCAAGTAAAAACTTTTTACGATGCGGCATCTCCACAAGAACGGGCAAAGCTTGCGCAGGCTGATATAAGATTTGCGGAAGTTGCTAAGTATTACCAAGACATAGACTTAAAAAATCAACAGTATTTAGCGACTAACCCATCAGGGTTTATTAACCCAAACATGGGGGATGATCGACTTGAGTATCGGGTAAGGGATTACGTGCAACAGGGCATGTCTCCTGAAGTTGCTTTAAACATGGCTAAGCAAGATGCGCTTGAAGGTAGACCTTCACATGTCTCAACTGCCGGTGAAGTTAAACAGTCCCCTGAAGATTACTTACTGCAACGTAGTTATGCACTAGACCCTAAAGCCCCGGGCCATGAGATTGCGCTTAAATTGGCGCAGCGAACTGTTTTAAAATCAATGTATGGGCTTGCTCAAGCAGGCGGAGGGCAGCAAAAGTTTTTAGCGGAAGCAATCCTTGGCGTTGACCCAAGCGATACAAACAAGACACTTGATTACATCAGCAAAAACACACAAGCCCTTGGTGATCCAACATCAAAACCTTTGGCGTTAGTTGAAAACGCAGTTAGTTCAATTGTTCAGCAGCTCCCCGGCTTGCTTACAGGTACTCAGTCATTAGCATTAGGCTCAATGTTTTTGCAAAGTTTTGGGCAGACGTATGACGACAGCCGTAGAAAAAATCTTGGCATTGGGGAAAGTACTTTTAGGTCTACCGCATATGGTGCGTTTGAGGTGCTTGGCGAGAAACTTGGTCTTGGCGATACTTTAAAAGGTATAAAAGCCGCTGCTCGCGGTGTGCCGGACAAAGAATTAATTGAACATTTTGCTAAGGCTTTAGCTAAAGAAATTCCCGGTGAGCAATTAACTTACACAGGTCAATTTGGGGTTGATAAGGCATTTGCTTTAAACCCAGAAGCTGGTATTAAACAGTTTTTAAACGGTGCTGTAGATACACTGGCAGCTACGGTTGTGCAGGGCGGCATAATGATGGGTGGCGCTGCCGCTATCAACAAAGCCAATCAAACCTATAGTGATGTGGCGGGTGCTAAACGAGCTGAGACTGCGGCAGAGACAGCAAAACAAAATGCTTTGCAAAAAGCACAAGACATGTTTAAGTTTACGCCCAAAGCAAAAAGCGAGACTACTGAGCAAGAAGCACCGCCTAAACAACCTGTTGCTGAGCAAGAAACGACTGCACCTGAGCCGTATATTGATCCCGAAACAGGTGAGGTTATTGAAGTGCGGGTTGAGCCAACCATAGGAAGCGGGGGCAACGATGCAGTTGTTCAACGCCGTGCTGCCGAATTAGTAAGCGAGCTTGGGCTTCCTAAAAATGTTGCATTAGCTGTAGCGCAACGTGAAACTTTGGAAGGAGGGCAAAATGTCGAACGAGCGCCTGCAGAATCTGTCACTGGACGAATTGAGCCAAGCATTTCTGTGCCTGAGCAAGGAGCAGCCACCACCGAAGGAGTTGCACCACCTGATACTACAGGACTGGCTAGACCTGTCGAGGATACTGAATCACTTGTTGGAAGAGAAGAAGCAGAGCCTGCTGCACTAGGTGAGATACCTACGCTTACTGAACGCCCACCTGTTGTCAAAGTTGTAGAGCCTGAAGCACCTGTTGAGCCTGAAACACCTGCGCCCGTACCATTTGCTGAGTTACCTAAAGCCGAAAAAGACACGGTTACGGACGAAGCAAGAAAGTTATACCAATCAAGGGAAATTGTTTTACCCATTGAACAGTCATGGGACAACTTGCCTGAATGGAAGCATGAATTATTTGCTGAACGTTTATATAACGGCGGCGCAGATTTTGCCAATGATCCTGATCAAGTATACAAAGCCCGTGAAGAAGTTGCTAATCTTGAAACTAATCCTGCCGCACCTGCCGCTAAAGAATCTGTTGTTACACCGGTTGAACAAGCACAAACTAAATTAGCTGAAGCAGAGACTGCTGTAGCCGAAGCAACTACGCCTGACGAAAAGAAAGACGCTACTAAACAACGTAATGTGGCTCGTCAAGAAGTTAAGCAAGCACAAGCTGCTGCACCTGTTACCACTGATGAACCCACACAAGTTACAGCATTTAAAACTTCAAAAGGTAGTGAGTACGCTGTAGATGAAACCGGCAAAACAAGCCGTACTAAAAAATCAGAAGGTAAAGGGCAAGGCGAAACCTATGCCCCACATAATGCTGTTTACGTAGACACAACAGCGCAAAATGCAATTTTAGAGGACATGCAAGGTCTATTTGGGACTGGTGGATCAATACGCATAGGCTATGTAGCAAACAACGCATTTAACACCGTAAGCGATTTAAGCCAACTACCCCAAGGTGCTCAACCTGTTGTTGCGGTCATCAACAAGCAAACTGGGCAAGCTGTTGCGGTGCATAAAGCCAGTACCGAACCCAAAGTAGGTTTGCACCCGGTTGAAAAACTTTACAACGACGATGGTACATCTAGCACGCATTTAGGTAACGACATCACGGAGATTACAAAATCACCTGCTGCCACTACGCCTGAAGTAATTAAGCCTAAACGTGGTCGCCCAGCTAAAGCAAGAGTTGAGGGTGCTGAACCTGCTGCACCCAAGCCAAGAGGGCGTCGCAAAATTGAACGCACGGTTGAAGCACAAGCAATATACGATGCAGGGCGTGCAGCGCAACAAAAACAAGCAAATAAAGCAGCGGATAAAGTAACTTCGCTTATCAACTTGCTTAGTAAAAACGTTGACACGACTCCACTTGCAAAACGCAAAGATGCTATTGATCAACTTAACAAGTTTGCTACTGACCCAGAAACCCGCACAAAAGACAGATCAGGAAAAAGAGCTAAAGCGTTTTTGGCCCAGAGCGACAAGATCACTACAACAGAACGCACTGCTCTTGCTAATAAATTAGCATTTGAAAAATCGCAGATACCTAAGCCTCTTGCTGCTTACGCACAGACAGCATCTGAACCTGTAAAAGCTTTTTATAAATTTACAACCGCTACGCAAGCAATTAACCATATTATGCGTAACGGTACGCCATTTGAGCGGGCGTTGGCTGTGCGGCTTAAACCTTTCTTGGCTAATGTGCGGTTAGTTATTGCTAAGTCTGAGAACACAACGCATCCAAACATTATAAAAATGCTTACTGGTACTGATAAAGGTATATCAGCAGCAGGTGCGTACGACTATAAAGTGTTTGGCGATGAAGTACGCGATTTGATAGTTCTTCGTGGTGAGAATTTTGGCAACGATCCTAGCCGACAGGGCGTTAATAATGTCATTTTCTTGCATGAAGCATTACATGCCGCAACTCAAGCCAAGATTGCTCAATATAGAAAACTAATTGATGAAGGTAAACCTGTACCCTTAAAGCTTGAAGAAATGATGCTTGAGCTGCAACGCACCATGGATGTTGCAAAAGCTGAGTATGAAAAACTTAAAGCGTCTGGTGCGCCAATATCACCTTCTGTACGTCATGCATTTGAAACCGTTGGCATTGCTACTTTTCCTGAAGAGTTTGTTGCTTATGGCATGACTAACCCTGACATACAAGAGTTTTTACTTAAAGCGCCGGGGGAACTTCGTCAAGATCGAGCATTTGGTTTTTGGAAAAATTTGTTTAATCGTTTTGTTAACACCATGCGTGCAGCATTTGACATGAGCAGCACGGATCAGTCAGCATTGCAAGACCTTATGTTAATTACAGAAGGCATAATGCAATTACAAGAAACCTCGCCTGCTGTACCAACTAACACGGTGTTAAATGCGTCTGCGGCTAAGGTTGACAAGAATTTAAATAAAATTGCTGCATCTAATAACCAACAAGATGTAATTGATGGTATTCAAGGCAACGTACCGGCGCATGATTTTGGTATGTACGAGAAGCTGATGCAAGCTAGGTTGCCTGCAATGGGCAACGGGTTTATCAGTAAATCTTTAATCACAATGCAAACTGCTGATATTTTGCGGTGGCAAGGTGATGCTATACCTGCACTTAAAAAAATAGATGAGCTTATTGAGCGCATGGCTGGGTCGCGTTTAAATATGGAAAAAGCTTTTGCTAAAAAAGCAGATAAGTTAGCCAAGTTTATACGGTACTCAAGCAGGGATTCACGGCAAGCATTGAGTAATGCTATGCACTTAGCTCGCTTAGAAAGTGTAAGCCCCACAGAGTTTGCGGATCGCCAAGATGCACTTACTAATGACCGCCGTGTAACTGAGTTAAATGCGTTGTTAAACGACCCAAGAACAAATCCTGATGAGCTTGGTGCTATTACTGATAAAAGAACAAAACGGGAAGCCAGCATCAATAAAACATTTGACGCTTGGGATAAGTTAGGTACAGTCAAAGACGGGCAAGAGATGTACCGCATGGTGCGTCAGTTCTACAAAGACATGAACCTCTTGCATCGCACTTTGCTTGATGCTCGTATAGACCGGTTAAATCTATCTGGGGCAGTTAACGACCCAACTACCCCCAAGGGTAAGTTGATGCTGTCTGTGCGCCGTATGTATGAGGGTAGTGACTTTGCAGGCATAGAAGAGTACTTCCCGTTTATGCGTCATGGGGATTACTGGTTGCGTGTAAACGGTCCTCAGGGGCGTGAATTTTACATGTTTGATAACGGTACTGACCGTAATGCGTTTTTGCTTACCCGAGCAAAACAGATTGGAATAAATTCAAATGACCCTGACGCATTTGATGCAGGGGATAACACTCAAGAGCTACGCAATAAGTACAGCGGCGAAAGTAAAATTTTGGCTGAAATGTTTGATGTTATTGATCAACAGTTTGACAAGGCTAAAGAATTACAGGCAAGCTCTAAGACAATGACTGCGGCTGAGTTACAGCAAGCTGAAAACGCAAGAATGAATGAGTTGGAGCAGCTAAAGGATTCGTTGTATCAAACGTATCTGATGACAATGCCTGAGCAAAGCTACCGTAAACAATTTTTACACGCTGAAAACGTAACGGGTTTTAGTTCAGATGTCCTGCGCAATTTTAAAGTTTCTGCTACTCGTTTGGCGGCACAAGCAGCTAAGCTAACTTACGGGGATGCTATCAATACGGAAGTGCAACGTGGGTACAACACGCTAAAAGGTATGCCTGCGCTTGAGCGGGCTAAGATGCGCCTGTTTGTGGATGAGATAGATAAACGAGTACAGACGGAACTTAACCCGCCACCACATGATGTTTTTGCAACTGGAATAAATCAGTTTGCGTACTACTGGTTATTAACTGGGGTTGCATCTGCTATTACTCAGACTACTTCACTACCCATAATAGTAATGCCCATACTTAACGATGACTATGGGTATGGTAAATCTGCGGCTAAGTTTGCAAAATACATGCAAATTTGGAAGTCAGTAGGCGCAACTGAAGATGCACCAAACGGCGACGTTAGCTGGGCGGCTCCGTCTATTGGTTTGTCTAAGATGGTGCAGAGCAACCCCGTGTTGCGCCGTGCTTTTGACGAGGCAGTTGAGCGGGGCATAACTAGTCAAACCCAAACGTCAGTGCTTACAAACCGTAACCGCACACCAGCTAACGCTTACTCGAATATTCCCGGTGCAGTATTACGTTCTACAGCTATTGGTATGTCGGCGTTGTTTAACGGTGCAGAGCGCATGACCCGTGAGATGACGTACATGATGACGTTTGAGTTGGAGTATGCAAAGACTGGTGATTTTGATAAGTCAGTACAAAAGGCAATTGATGTAGTGCAAGAAACACTTGGTCGTTACGACAACTTTAATCGTCCACGTATTTTGCAAAACTTTTTAGGGCGCACGGTTGGGCAGTTCAAGATGTACGCCGTTAACATGACGTCATTCTTTATGCGCAATGGGTACAACATTTTTAAAGGTATGTACAAGGGCGTTACAAAGGGTGAAACCGATTTACTACTTTCTTCTATGCACCGCTTAGGCGGCGTGTTGACTATGGGTGCGTTGTTTGGCGGCATCACAGCTCTACCGCTTTATAGCACTATATGTTTTGTAATTGACCTAATCAGTGATGAAGAGGAAGAGAAAAAACGTAGGCTTAAAAACCCAATAACCGCAGATAACGCAGACCTAAGATTTAGGTACGACTTTTTGCGTACTACTTTTGGGGACGTTAAATTTACCGGTATGGATGGGCGTGAGCATACGTTGGCTAAGGTGTTAGAGAAAGGTGCAATATCAGAGCTGTCTGATATAAACATCGGCTCACGTACTTCGTTTGACGGAATGTGGTGGCGTGGAGGTAAGCAAGGGGACAACATGCAAGAGACTGTTCAAAATTATTTCATAGCTAACCTTGGCCCTGCTGCGTCAACAATATTAGGTATGCCAGCAGCGATTGATGATTTTCGCAAAGGTAACATCTTGCGGGGTGTTGAACGGGTACTTCCTGCATTACCAAAAAACGTTTTTACCGCAGCACGGCTAGGTTCTGAGGGCGCTAAAACCCCGCAGGGCAATATTGTTATGAGCAAAAAAGAATTTTCTGAAGTTAGTCTTTTTATGCAGGGGTTGGGTTTTCAATCCACCACATTAGCCCGTGTACAAGAAAATGCGTATGCGTTGCGCAGAGAAGAAAAATCAGCCGAGAATAGTAAAAAAGATTTAATGGCTAGGCTCGATGATGTTTTCTTAGACCCAAATAAATCGGCTGAGGACAAGAAAAAATTTATGGCAGAAATTGGCAAACACAACAAGCGTTATCAAGTCATACCAAGTTTGACAATTGACGCAGATGCCATATTTGATTCGATTGATCGCAGCATAGACAGCATGGGGCTTAAGTTCCGTGGGTTGCGTATCAAAGAAGAAATGTTGCCATTCATGTTGCCGCAACGCAAAGCAGCGTATCCCGGAAGAAAAGTCGAATAAAAAACCCCCACGGCTTAGGTGGGGGAAAGAGTTTTTCTTCAAGGAAAAGCAGCATGGCTGCAGGGGCAGTATAGCGTCAAACCCGCCAAACACGTACACCCCTGACGTTTTCCTCAATTACAGCCTTCATAACAACCGTAAACTTTTGTTTTCTTACAACAGCCAAGATGTCTTTCTTGGCTGCATTGGTGTTGATGCAGGGTATAAAAAACGAATGTCCGTGCTTGAAGCTACGCCAGTTAACGTTATACGTTAGCATCTCGACTTTCATCGCCTAACTCCGGTAGTACCAGCCCATCCATGTCAATGAACTCAGAGTTTGAGCAGTTAAACATTAGGGTATGCACAGCAGGTGAGGTAATCTTCATGCCCTTAGACATACGCTTGTTGGGGTTACCCATAGCAAAACCACGTTCTTTAAGCTCACGTAGTGTATCTTTGTAGTTAATCTGTCGCTCAACACAGTCCTTCCTAAAAGCACCGGTTACAAAGTACATGTGCTTGGTATCAGGCTCGTAGCGTATGAGCAATTCACCCCGTGGCTCAAGCGTTGGTAAAGCGGCAGCGGAAGTGCGGTTATCATGGTCGGCTTTTACCACGAGGATGTTTTGCATATGACGGTTGATGTAGTCACCCACAATGCTTACTGCGTCATGTAGTGGCGGTCTAATTTCTTCACGCATGTTCTGGATTGTCTTGCACACCCATGAGTATACGGCTCTCATGTCATACGTTGTTAACCCTAAGCTATTTGCAATCAGGCCCCCAGCAACGTTACATGCAGCAACTGCCGACCAAAACCGTTCAGGTGCAGTTAGCTTAAGCTCTGTGTCGATCTTTGCTTGAATCTTTAATATGGTCTCAACTGCTTCCTCAAGGTTGTTCACCAACCACTTAATGTAAATCTCACCCGCATGCCCATAGTTCTGTTTAAGCTGATGGTCAAACATACGCTTGCCATCTTCAGTCGAGATGATGTTGTTAGGCACAATGTCATACTCAAACAGCCGCAGCATCTCTGCGTTGCCGCCAGCCTTGACGCTTGCCAACTTTTCATAAAAGCTCGCATTGGCACTACACAATGACATAGTCTGCCAAGTGGTTGAGTTGTCCCGCAGCTCGTTGGTTGCGCCTTTCATGCGGTCACTGCCTCGACCCTGTGACATGCTGTATGCCAAGTTTGAAAAGTCCTCAGGGGTAATGTTGGTAATCTCGTCGCAAGTAAACGGCAAGTTATTCATGATGCCTAAGCGGTGAGTACGTGCAGCATTGGTGTCCCGCCAAATTGACCCAAGTGATTCAGGATGTCCGTAGACGCTATTGCACATGAACAGCGTGGTTGACTTGCCTGAGCCGCCTTCCTTGTAGATCACATTAATGATCGCGCCCTTAAGCCCAGTAAATTTAAATAGCGGCGCACCAAACGCAGTCAGTGCAGCAAACGCATGCGGTTCCATCCCGGGCTTGGCGTACATGTTAAAAGCTTCTTTCCACTTAGAAAAGTCACCAACGGGGCCAATGTGTTCTGCTATTGCTTTTGTAGCTATTGACGGTGGACTAGCATACACACCCTCTTTACTAAACTCCATCTCGCCAAGTATAAACTTGGTGTTGTTATCTGCCCAACCAAATTGAGACCTCATAATTTCTACCTTTTTTGAATACTGTAGGTTCTTAACAAATGCGTTAACAAATGTGGCTAAGTGTGTCATCTGTGTAGGAGTACCAGCCACCCCATTTCTAGCCAGCACTTTACGTAAATCATCTTTTACTGCAATCACTGCTTGCGGCACAACAAACTCAACCACACCATCCATAGGTAAGTGCAACCTAAGTAGAGCTACGTGACCCTCACTTGGGTCTTTCATGCGCTTGACCACGTATAGGGCATGCTCGTACACGCAAAATGGTTCTGCATCTTCACCATTAGGGGGCAGGTAAATCGCGCCGTTAGGTCCTTTCTGATAAGGCTTTGGGTACGCTGGTATCTTGTACTGAGGCAACAACTTATCAACAATACCTGTCTCATCTTCTTCAGGTACATCTACCTCAACCTCAACCGTGTCATCCTCTTCTACGACTTCTCTGCTAAGTGCAATCGGTCCGTGGATTTTGCCTTTCCACTTGCAGCCTTTGCATCCGCTTGGGTTAGTCTTTTCAAACGTTGCGCAACGATGTGGACCACCTTCTGCACCGCCCTGTGATGCTTTACGTTCGGTGGCGTGATAATCATAGTCAGGGTGCTGACTTGAAATCATGTGAATGGCTTTGTCACGATCCACGCACTCATTGGCTACAGTTAATGCTGACCACCACAACGGCTCAGGCGTCTCAGCTTGGTTCATAAACACATAATTCAACTGCTGACATCCATCCTCGCCACGGATCATGATGTTTTTAAATTTTTGTATCGTGTTACCCACAAGTGAGTCGGTCAGGAAGTTAAGTCCCGGCTCATTAACAAGTGGTGCTGTATTAAATATGGTGGCTTCTGCCGGTGGGCGCACGCCTAGCAACCCACTGAACGTATCAAACGCTACTGGCTTACCTGTCGTTATCACTGCAACATCAAGCGGGGGGTCTGACTTAAAATTAAAAGTGCTGGGTATCCGTAATACTCGTGCAGCCTCAAACACACTAGAGTCAACGTACAAATCATGCAGGATGCAAAGCTCGTTTAGTCTTGCGGCAACTGGTTCCCACTCTTTGCGAGTTACCGTCTGCTCTAGTACCCAGTACACATGTAGACCGCGTCCCGAGTTAACAATAATTGGTTTGGGCAAACCCACCAATACGCAAAAACGTTGCAGCTCAACTAAGCCTGTGCTTTGGTCGATGTAACCAAATGGGCGGTTGGTAGCTGAGTTAACCAGCTCTTTGCCTTCGCCGCAGTCAATGTCCATCCAAAACGATTTGATGCCTAATACGTTGGATTGCTTACGGCTTTCACCTGTAGCGTACTTAGCGCAGCCAAAAAACACATTGCGCCCTTCACTTACAAATGTAGCTGCAAACTTATCTACTTCTTCCCGTGTCTCAACTAGCTCTTGTTTTATGGATTTGCCCTTAATGCCAACGACTGCGAACCACCCGTCAAGGGGAAGCACAGCGTCGAGAAGGTCAAACGTATCCATCTGTTTATTCCAGAGACGAGTAGGCAGGGGGCAAGCCCCCAAGTCCATACCCGATGATTATTTAAGTTTTTTTAAGTACTCTGTAAGAACGGGTACGTAAGCAGCTTGAGGTTCGTGCAAGCCCATAAACCAGTTGTAGATTGTCATTCTGCTGACGCCTAACGTATCGGCAACATCTGACACTGGAATACTTTGGGCTATACACAAACGACCAACAGCTACGCCAAGATGACGACGACTCGCCTTCTTGTTCCGTTCAATGAGCATTGAACTGTATCCGTAGCTCATAATGTTTTACGCATCGCTCCATGCGCTAATAACCGATGCCAAGTTTTTCTTTGGCGCAGGTGCTTCCTCAGGCTTCTTGCTTGCGCGTTTAGTAGGCTCAACAATCTCAGCATCTTCGGCTTCAACTACTTTTGCTTTTGCTTTAGGCGTGGGCTTTTCAAACTCTTCATCTAGCGGTTTACCAGCTAGTACTAATGGCTTCTTTACGACACCGTCAGTTTGTGCAACGGTCAATGTGATTGCGTTTTTAGCCTCGATTGAATCCCCAGCAGTCTTAGCAACTTCCCATTCTTCGTGGTTAATGTGCCGCACTGGTGAGAAAAACAACTTAGCTGTATCGCTGTCTAAGTCCATGCTTACTTGGGTAACAATTTGATTAATGTTACGCCCGTTACCAGCAATGTATTTTGTGTAGCTTTCAAACGGATGTATGTTGCCTTCACCCTTACCAAATACTGACTTCGATGGCAGCGTAAGCTGGTACACATCTCCTGACATATCACCCTCAAGCAGCACGGCAATACGACGCTGATAACGACAAGCACGACTAGTACCCTCACCAGACCCAGCGATATTCTGTGGACACTCGGCGCAGGTCTTGCCTTGCTTCTCTTCTGCAGACGAGTCAGGTACATCACCATCGTTTGAAAAGCAAGAAGGCGCTACGATTTCTTCAGGGTTGTACTTACTGGCGTAGTAAATACGGGAAACATTTTTACGTGCATTAACAATAACGACGTTCATCTCACGCCCAGACAACTTACCAACTTCTTCACCGCCAACAATCTTACGAAACACGCCGCCACGAATTGAAATGCGTTTTGCACCGCCACCACCAGCCAATGATTTGGTTAAGTCGTTAAGCTCAGCGCCGCGCAGAAAGTCGGGTAACTCTTGATTGAAAATTGAAACATTGCTCATTGCCACTTCTCCTGAAAAATTAGCTTCTTTTTACTACGATTGTGTACTTGCTATCTGACCACAAGCCGGGGGGCAGTAAGTCAGGATGCTCTTCTAAAAACTGCTTCAAGTTTGCTTGGTGCAGCCGTTGTTGCAATAGTCCAAATGCATCATGCTCTTTAATAAACTGGTGCATTGAACCCCAATCATTTGTGTTGTAGTTGGTTGTTACTTTACGAATGATTGTCCCTTCGTTGGTACGCATGCTAGATACGTCAAGCGACTTGCACATCTCAAGCATTTCATTTGAGATTGCTTCAAGCTGATCATTAAAATCACCAAGCTCTTGCTTGTGACGTTCAACTGTTGCTTCCTTTGCGTCACGTATCTTAATGTAAATCTTTGCCAGCTCTTCGGCTGATATTTTTGGTGCTACATTTTCCATGAATTACTCCTGTTGAATTGTTATTATAAATAACTTTTTTACTTTGTCAAGAAGTTTCTTCGATCTCCTGTCGATAAAGATCAATTATTTTTGTGTGGTTGTCAATGTTGTTGTTCAGCATCCTGTACAACCGTTCTTCTACTTCACTACCCTTTACGTGTACGATAGTCATAGCATTCTTTTGACCGGGCCTGTTAATACGTGCATTGGCTTGCAGGTACGTCTCGACTGACATTACAGGCGAGTACCATATAACAGTGTTAGCTGCGGTAAGCGTGAGACCGTGTGATGCTGCCTGAGGCTGAATGATAAGCACCTTGACCTGATCTGTATTTTGAAAGTCATCAACGATACTACTTCTGCGGTTAACTGGCACTGCACCGTTAATTACTTCACAAGCAATATTGTTCTTAGTCAAGTACGTTTTAAGCAACTCAATTGTGTGCGTGAACGGCACAAACACTAGCACCTTATGCGACGACTCTTCAATCACCTCAAGTACAACCTGTAGCCGGTTAGACACATCAAACTCAACAACTTCTTTGTGATCTGTGTAAACTGCACCACCGGATATTTGCAGCAGCTTGTTCAGGTTTGTTGCTGCATTGGCTGAGCTAATCTCTTCTCCTGCTGCCTTCATGATCATGTCGTTTTTGAGCATGCGGTAAAACTTCATTTGCTGTGCGGTAAGCGGTGCGTCACGTTCAACGTGGGTTACTTCGGGTAAGTCCAAGCACTGATCCTTCTCAAACCGTATCGCCGGTTGCAGCACGCTATGCACCGTAGCTTGTGCATTAGGTCTAGGTATCCAACGAAACATACCGACCTTGTACATAACCTGATCCCTGAACTGACCAAAGAACGGCGCAACACCCTTGGGGTTAACAAGTTTTGCTAAACCAAACGCATCAACTGGTGATTGTGCTGCTGGCGTACCAGTAAGCATCCACAGGCCCCGTATTGTTTTGTTCAGGTCACGCATGACCTTCCACCGTTCGGTTGTCGAGTTCTTATACGCTGACGCTTCATCAATGACAATCAAATCAAACCCGCCGCTTGCCACTTCGTCTTTAACGATAGCCAGCCCGTCAAAATTAATGATCACAAATTCTGCACCACCATTTACAATCTTGGCGCGTTTCTTCCTGTCACCATATGCTATGTCGCAAGTGCGGTGCATCGCAAACTTGAACAAATCGTTCTGCCATGCTGATTTCATGATTGACAGGGGGCAGACCACCAACACTCTACGCACTACGCCAATATTCATAAGGTAATCAGCGGCCCAGATAACTGATGCTGTTTTGCCCGTACCCTGCTCATTAAAACAAAATGCTTTAGGGCGCTCAGCTAAAAACGTTGCTGTTACTTTCTGATGTGCAAAAGGTGTGAACTGTCCGGGCCAGTTGTAATCTTTCATTTCTTTTTGCGTTCTCTTGCGCTAACCTCAGACACTAAATTGTGTTTTGAGTCTCGTTTAAATGACCGATTGCTGTTTGAATCCTCGACACGTACACCGTCTTTGATCGAGCCACCCTTGTCGATAGCTTTTACATGCGCTGCGTCTTTACCGTCACCCTTACTTAACTTGCCTTCTTTCGTTAACTTTCTACGGGCTTTGTTACGTTCGGCACGTTCTTTAATATGCTCGGGTTTACCCTGATAGGTAGCGTACTCTTGTTTGTAGTCACGGGGCTTTGTCATCTTCTTTCTCCATGGATATAGTGCCGCTTATCATGTGGGTGTTAAGATCGGCATTTGTAAGGTTAAACTCTTCAGGCGTAGATTCCCATAGTGGTCGGCGCTCGTCTTTCTCTATGGCTTTAAGCATTTGCCCAATTTTAATGGCAATCTCAAGCATCATCTCTGCCTTCTCACGCTGAACGGCTTCTTGAATCTGCTTACCAATTATGTTGACGATGGTACGCTCAACAGTTTTACCGATGAGTTTGTTTACCCGCTCTTGCAGTTTACCTTCAAGCAATAACATTGAGTCAATGTTCTGCTGATCTTCCATTTGATCGGGGGTCATTTTCTTTTCCTATGATGTACACACGTATCCACAGGGCAAAAACCGCACAGTGGACCTGAAACTGGATTCCATACTTTGTTACTCAACGCCGCTTCAAGCCGGTCAAGCTCAGGCTTCATAGCCTCTAGGTACTTAGTCTTGTAGAAGCTGTGATGCTCTTTCTTAATAAACTCACCGCTCACCACAAACGCCAACGCTGACTTAATTTCAATTACATGGGGGAAGTGCAGAAAC
>Ga0181356_1000564_pt1 | contig 16059 bp, 17 predicted proteins | sample Fa13VDMM110SN_FD_130104 | JGI IMG/M metagenome (GOLD analysis project Ga0181356, IMG submission 130104) | Freshwater viral communities from Lake Michigan, USA - Fa13.VD.MM110.S.N | ecosystem: Environmental > Aquatic > Freshwater > Lake | place: USA: Michigan | collected 2013-09-24 | reverse complement strand
TCCAATATAAGAACTACTTAATCCAGTAACAGAGATAGTTTCTACTTTACCAGTATTGTCATAACTTGCTCTAATACCACTAACACCAATAATAGTAGCTCCTATAACATCTTTTACAGTATTAGTGTCTAATCCATTGCTAGATATTGTAAAAGTTCCATTATCCCCACTAACTGCAATATTAGTACCTGCTAGAATATTCTTAACTGGCAATAAGCCACTAACAGCAGTATTAAAATCGCTTAAATAACTAGAATTTAATCCAGTAACTGATACTGTAACATTTCCAGAAGGAGAGGAATAAGATACATTTATTCCACTAACTCCTATAAAATCGGCTCCCATAATATTAGCCCAAGGCAAACTAGACCATAGACTAGTACCATCACCTATCTTAAACTTTTTGATTGTTGTATCTAGTCCTAACTCTCCTTGAGATAAAGGGTTGGTAGAAGCTGTCCACTGACTTGAGGATCCTCTTCTTAGCTGAATAGTGGTTAGTGCTGGCATTTTATGCTCCGCTCATGTTTGAAGACTGATGATTCTTAGGGGGTGCCACAGTCAAAAGTATAGTGATTTAAATAATTGTCTAGACCGCTAACTCTAGACACATCCAAAGATCCAGTTATTTTACTAAATGGTATTTCTGGTAAATCACTAATATTAATAACAGTATTTGGTCCTAGTATATTTACACTTGGAGTTACTTGTCTCTCAATTTCTACCACGCCTATATTATCTATAAAGCCAGTCTCTATAGATATGATATTAGGGTCTGGGGTTTCAACAACTACTATAAAATCATTCATATTAACAATCCAATAGGGTGTTGTTTTCGCTAAATCTATGGGTAATTTTAACAGTTCCAAATATTAGTCTAATGATCTCGTTTCCTCCTCCAGAATATATATTGTTTGGACTTTCTAGCTCAAGATCATATTTGGCTTTATCAAAAAGAAAAAGATTTGTTGTACGAGCCGGTATCTGTAGCAATAGTTTTCCCTCTGTCCCGGAAATAGAGAATTTATACACAGAATAATCAATATTAGATGTAGAAAAAACTTGAGTAGATCCGTCGTCTGTCGTCCAAATTAGCCTAGCACACCAATTAGTAATATTAATAGGAGTGCCATTAGGATCTTTATAGATTAATGCCAGCTTAAAAGAGGTGCCCTGCTCTACAGAAAAATCATATTTACTTGCTGGCATAGTAATTAGCCTTAATGTAATAATAAATATTTATCTATCGATAATTAGATATACACCTTATGCTATATAAGATGAGACTAGAAAAAAAGAAGGGCCGGGGTTTAAAACCCAGCCCTTACTTCTTTATCAAATAATGATAGCGATCTGATTAGAGAGCGCCGAGTAGAACTCTACGATTGTCAAGAACAGCAAAGCCTAGTTCTGCCCATCCGTAGAATCCAGCTCTCTTCTGACGATGTAGTGTCTCGTCTTCGTAGATTTGAACTTCTTCACGAACTGGCATAATAAAGCTATCACTCTTGCGCTGGTCAAGACCAACAACAATCTCACTCTTACTGGCAGGTAGTGAGCCGCCGAGGACACTGCTATAGAATAGCTGATACTCTTGGCCAACACCTAGCTCATCTAGATCATGTAGATTGACACCGAAAACACGGTTTAGTGTGCCGTCAGCAGCAGTATAGATCTCACGACGAGTTGTCTCGTCGATCTGGTCGATACCCCAGTTGCGGATGTCTTCCATACTTTCTGGTGAAACATAAAGATCTGTTAGGATACCACGGTTATTACTAGCCGAGTTACCACCAGCATTTCTACGCATAACTGTCTTCATGAGACTAACGAGACGCTTTGTAAACTGGTTATTGGCAGCATCGCTGTCGAAAACAACGATATTACGATCAACACCAGCGGCTAGTAGAGTGTGCCAGCCATCATCATTCATCTTCTTGACGAATGAACCTTCTAGCACTTCCATAGCACGACCAACAACGTCCCAACGAGCATCACGAGCATACTTGAGGAGATAATCGATACTGGAACCAATATCATATACTGGTACCATAACGTAATCACTCTCAACATGACGTTCTGGAATATAACCATGGTTTGGAATGGTATATGCCACAAAGTCTTTTTCTGTTCCAGGAGCAAGGAAATCCAATGGGAATTCTGGAGTAGCTCCTTGAGCAAGCTTAACTGGCTCGAAGATGCCGTCAAGAATATCACCACTGAGCAAACCTTTTCTCAATGGAAGCTCAAGAGCTTTTGCAAATTCTGCATTAGCTGCTAGAGCGACTTCACGATTCTGTGAACCAGAACGAACAAGTAGGTCTGTTAATTCTGGTGTAGGCTGAAATTTCTGAGTTTTAGCTGACATTTTTAGTTTTCTCCATTATCAGGTGATATTGATATCTACTTTGACGTAACCATCTGCATCTTTGCCGCCAAGGAATCTTCCAACTTTTGTGCTGTTTGTACTAACTGTAGTGAGCTTACCATCACCATCATAGTAAGCATCAGCACCGGCAGTTGGAGAAACGGCAGCTAACATATTTGTAACAACTTGTCCCTGACGAAGAACAGTTACTTTAGAACCTACTGGAACTTCGTCACGATACCAGTTGAGATGCTGTCTAGTTAGGTCGTAACTGACAACGTCATTTAGTAATAGACCGGCTGGTTTTGTTCCGGATGGTGTGCCTGTTGGATAAGCAACAGTAGCATTGCCATCATCCATAGCAACACCGCTACCAGAATTTACATGAACAACAACTCCGCCACGTTCGGCAGCAGTGTCCATGAAATTTGAAACGTCTGTGTATGATTCAACACGATGTGGTTTAAGAGCCATATTAGTATTCTCCCTATAAAATTAGTGTTTCTTACCGAGTCTGCTGGAAACGAATTCTACCAATTCTGCGCGTGTTGTCTCAACGGATGATGATACTTCTCCGCCAACACCAAGATTAACCCCAGCTTCTACCTCTGCTGTTTCTAAAACAGAAGCATCAACTGTATCTTCTGAAGTTTCTTTTTGGGATGCTTTACGTTTCATCATCATAGCATCTTCTTCTTCAATTTCTTTATCCTTCTTAACTGCTTTTTCTTTCTTGTCTTCTTCTTCTTCATCGTCTCCCTTTTTAATCTTTTCCAACCATGGAGGCATCTTTCCAGCGAATAAAGAAGTCATAGCAGCAAAGGTTTCATCATCCATACTTTCGAATTTATCGACTGTAGCATTAGCTGTATCAATATCTAATCCATTTTCGATTAGAGAGGCAGCTCTTTTCATTTTCTTTTCCTTCTTCATCATCTCTTCTTCTTTAGCCTTATATGCTGCAATGGTTTCTAGAGCAGCTTCTAAGTCTGATTTTGCCTTCTTCATATCTTCATCTTTTTTAGCCATCATTTCTTCTTCCATCTTAGTGGCTTCTTCCTTTTTACCAGCAAGAGCTTCTTGAGCAGCTGTCAGCTCGGCAATAGTTTGCTCCTTAGCTTGTACTTCAGTCTCTAAAGCAGCTACTTTATCCTTTAGCTGAGATACGACTTCAGCTGAAGAACTTGTCATAGCTTCGATTTTAGTTTTTAGTTCAGCCACTTCTGCTTGAATATTTTCTAGGTTCATAATGTTATTCTCCACATTAAGGTTGGTCTGATTATCAAATACACCCGCAATCGATAAATCTTCAAATTTTTCGGTTGAATTTTTAAAACCCGGTTCGTCAAACATATTTTTAGTAAAAATTATGCTATCAGGATTAGCTGGTTTATCAACAAATCCCTTACCGGAAAAAGTAATATTACGTAATACTCTACCTATCTTATAATTATCATGTTCGCCTTGTCCACCATATGATCTTAAATATTTTGTTAAATATGCAGTAGCTTCATTTCTTGGTAATATTTTATATTCACCAGTGCTCTTATTAATTAACCCATAATCAAAATTCTTAAAAAAGCACTCCATACTAACATATTTAGAACCATTCTCTATTTCTGCTATTAATTTATCAGCTCTATTTTTTAGATCAACATTAGAGAATCCCTTATAGATTACTGAACCAGTTAATATATGATATTTTTCTGGTAAATTTTCTATTGCAGTAGTATCATCTATTAGGATTCCATCTTCTGTGATTGGCCAGTTAGATGTAATATGGCCGATAATAGTAGCCTCATCATGCTCAAGATTGGTAGGTTTATCTTCTGGGGTATTTCTGGCTGCCCACACCTCGTCTTTATCGAAGATGTCGTCATTTTTGTTCCAAGATGAACTTACTAAAATAGATTGAACATAATAAAGATCTGAGTCATTAAAAGATGCTAGAGACTTGATCTCTTTAATATTATGCTTGTTATGGTCAATAGATGGAGTAACGGCAGAAGCATATGTTATGGATGCTGATGCTGTTAGTTTTTCTGATAGACCATCTAGTTGTTCTTGCTCAAAAATTTTCATAATTTTCTCCTATTCTTTAGGATGAATACACCAAGCTGTAAAAAGACGCTTTTGCTTGCTTCTGGTCATCAACCGATAGTGACTGATCTAAAGTTTGTTCTATAGACTTAAGCCAGTTTTTATACTCTATAAGAGTATCCTGTGTTGCAGATGTGTTGATTTTTGAGAAAGCATTGATAACTGTCTCTGTATCAACTTTTGACATTGGCTGTAAACTGAATAATATTCTGGTACGAGTTTCTTCGGCCTCTTGAAATTCTATTGAGCTTAGACTTCTTAAATTTTTCTTACTATAGAATTCAAGTAAAATTGGATTAATTATTTCATTGATCTTATCTTGGGCTTTAGTTGCCCAGATCATAATGCTTGCTCCGGTCTGTGGTTTGAAAACTTTGGTTTTTCTTTTTTCGGTGTCCTTAGACATTTTCGGTCTGCCTTGTCCTGGTATCTGAGGCAACGATTCAGGAGAATCGTTTGCCATCTTCGGAGAACCACCACCAAAAGGAGTTGGAGGAGTTTTTAACTCTAGTGCTGTCTTTTCTCCAGACTTCTTTTTTTCTAGATCTAGTCCGACTTGGCTAGGAGTAACTATACCTCCTTGTAGAGCTATCTTCTTCAGGCTATTCTCTAGCTGTGGATCATGCCAAGGGCCGGCTTTCTTTGCCATACGATCACTCTTTCTTTCTCTTGTCTCTCTGTTGAGCCTAGATTTCTCCATATCTGGATCCATGCCAAATTTAGTTTGGAGTAGTTCGTCACTAATAAGACTTCTATCTGCTAATTGAATCAATAATGCTTTCTCACTGTTTTCATCGCTAAGATCCATTCTATCAAATTCAATCTTAGCAGGATACTTGAACCCCATAGCTTTTTGTACTATTGCTATTTCATTTTCCCAAAATCTCATCAAAACATCTCTACCATACTGTAGTCTTTGAGTTAGGGTTTTTAATGAGATAAAGTTATTCGTTGTACCAGCGGCTCCGAAAGTTCCGGTTAACGTAGGAGGAATTCCAAGACCAGCATATACAGCATTCATATGTGGTATGTATTTGCCTTCTCCTAAAAATTGATGAACATTACTTTTTGATTCTAGCAATTCAATATCAGGACCCCAAATTAAATCCATAGTACCACCACCAGTATTATTTCCTAATATCTGAGCTAACTTGGCAGTAGCTGCTTTTGTTGGAGCTATTTTGTGTTCCAAATTACCTAATTTAAAAATCCTGATGTTAGATACGGCCCCGTCTAGAGCAGCCATGTCAGCAAGCTTTAACTTTTCAACTACTGTCAAATCGTCCATAATGGCATATATCATTGGATATGCCCAAGCTTGCCAGTCATCTTTTTTGTAGTGAAATACTAATGTTTTATTGGGATCTAATGGATACCCGTGTTGAGTTTTAGCTGCTTCAATAATTTCTTTAGGAAGTCCAGCTAATATCTGTTTCTCTGCATCTGTTTTCGGTGAATTGATCTGACTTCTTAGATTTCCAGGTAATTGTAGCTCATATGTTTTATTATCAACAAAAGAAGACAATCCTCCAGCAACTATATCTACAAAAATAGGATCAATAAAAGTATATCTCCAAGGGATTTCTCTTTTCTCCACTGGCACCATATCAATGTCAGAAATTAAATAATCAGCAGAGCCCAAACTTTGATATAGCTTATCTGTAACTTTTAAACTTATCTTAGCGGTTCTTCTGTCGATAACGACGTTGCCAGACTTATAAAGATTATTTAAGAATCTTTCACTTCTATCTTTACCATTAATCTTCTTAAACCATCTTCTATAAAATCTCTCTATCCTTTTATTTCTGTGGGAGAATCTGATTCCTTGAGTAGCAAAATCCCCCATAAGATCAATAACGTTTTTAACCAATCCTACTCTTTGATATATATCTTCTGCCTTTGCTAATATTCCTTTTAGCTTTTTAGGCACTGCCTCATCTGGTCTAAAATAGTCATAGTCTGTGCGTGTGAATCCGGGACGGCTACCTGTAAGTCCATCTAGATTTGAATAGTCTAACCCATATCGGCGCATAGCTTCGGCTTTTTGAACTAGGGTAAACTCGTCCAAAGATGCTGATGATCTCTTTAAGGCTTCCTGTTTACTGGCTAAATCATCTCCCCACGTAACATAGGCATCTTCAGGAATTATATTTGCATTTTTAATGACATCTTCTTTAGTTTTCTTTTTAGCCATAATTTTATTCTAATTGTAATAGTATCGTGATTGAATTACATAAGATAATATTTAGTAATACACTTATTCTCTATAAATACCCGTATAAATATCATTATTAGCAGCATTAGTAAACCATTCTGGCCCTTTATACATTTGACCATTATGGTTAACCATTTCTATAGCTCTGCCTCCTACGAAATCATACTCTACTCCCTTTAAGGTTCTAACCATTTGTCTAGCAACCATATTAGCTATTAATAATGAACTATATCTATCTTTACGCAACCTACCTTTTTTACCATTAGGCATTTTAACTTCTGGAGTATCCCAACGATCTCTAGCATTTGGTCCGGTACTTGTTTGTGTCATTACTATGGTTGTTAATTCATTTTTAAGTTCTTCTATTTCCAATATACATTCGCTTAAGCTATCGTAAATAGGATTTAAATCACTTTCTAAAATATCCTTACCTTCTCTTTCAAGAGCTAGTCCTAGTGTTAAGCTATCAAATCTTGGAAATAATAATACCTTATCCTCAAAATCTTTTCTTAGTCCGTGATTAGCCTGAGCAGTCCAGTCCGCCTTGGCGAACTGCACCAACTCAATAAGATGCAAACCAGCTTGATCGTCTGTATCTTTACTTTTATCTGGATTTATTATTGGCCAAATTAAATTCTCTCCTTCTTCAAGCTTCGCTGGATCATGCAAAGATTCTTCTATTGCAACACCGCCTCCCTGAGCATCAAGTCCTATGCGAGCACAAGGGAAAATTTTCATAAGGTTTCTGATCTTGCGACAACAGAATCCATAGAAATCATGATCTTTTACTAGTCCTGTTTTTAGTCTCTCTTTAAAATTACTACGATTTGTGGTCCAACAATATACTATTCTATTATGATCAGGATGAACTTCTAATATTATTATACTAAAGTTATCTTGCTCAGACGCTGGATCGATTCCGTATATGTACTGAGCTTTCGGATTTCCTGTTACCATAGCATCAAAAGACACAACATTCCCAGATATTGATATCGGCTTAGAGTCTGAAGTAACACATCCTTCTATTAAGCTTCTCCTGAAAAAACCCTCACTATCCGTTACGAAACAAGCAGCATATTCCATATTATATATTCCGCTATGAATAGTTGCTCTTGCTCTGCTTACCTGCTTATCATCCATGAAGCCTTTAGGAATTAATTCATAAGGAATTCTAATAATACTATAGTCTCTCCAGTTAAAATTACTAGGTATTTCTCCTTTAAATAATTCTTCTAGCTTACGCTCATCCCCCTTACTCTCTATAATTCCCTTGTATCTTTTCCAGTAGCTGGCAAAATGCTTAAAATCATAGTCAGCTGTTCCTGATATTATTGCCTGATTGCCCATTTTATATTTCAGTAATTCTAATTCTTCGCTCCAAATACCAGCATCTTTCATTGCTTGTTTTTTAGCTTCTTCTTTTACGTTTTGTATTGGACTAGCACTAACCGCCGCGAAACCGGATACTACCGTTTCATAAATATCTGGACTTATGGATGCAAATTCGTCAGCAATAATAATATGTGCTCTTAAACCTCTAATCTTGCTACCATCACCCATAGGAATTGCAGTTGTCCAACTATCACCCAATCGAATAGTACATCGGTCAACGTCTCTTCTTGGACCATCATCATTTCCATTAAATATGCTGCGTAATATAGGACTAGTTCTCCAAATATTTTCCATATATTCAAAAATGATTTTACTCTGTCTAAAAGCAGCACCTACTACTACTATTTTAGTACCAGGATAGAATGTCATTTTTAAAACACAGTATAGAGCTAACAAGAATGATTTTCCCCAACCACGACTAGCTATATACATAGGAAATGATCGTATCCAAAACTCCTGGATAATAGCAATCTGTATAGGATGTAGCTCTATATTAAATAGTAGCTTGCATGTTGAGCCAATATAGTTTGGATTTCTTAGTATTCTTAGTAGATGAGCATCTGGAAATTCTATGTCCTTTTCGGATCTATGAATCATAAGATTCTTAGAGATCTCAAGATCATCAAGATTGCCTAATCCTAGCCAAGCATTTTCAAATATCTGTTTTTGGGAGCTTTTCAAGATGATTTACCTTTTTAAGTATGTACTCTGCCATTTTTTCCGCATTATGTGATGATCCACAAAAGGATACCTTTATATTATGTAATAACTGTAATTCCATTATGTTCTTCATGATAAAAGCCGGACTAACTTTAATATTATTCCACCATTTTTTAGGAACAGTAGATCCTACAGGATATATCAAAACATCTTCTAGATGAAACTCAAATAGTATAAATCCGTATTTTAGTCCACTTAATCTTTCAACAACATCACTAAAACGACTTTCAACAATATTGTTTGCAAACTCACTAACGCTTTTCTTGCGTTCAATACCAAGCAAGTGCTCAAGACCCTCTATGCTATAGTCTCCAGTATCTAGCTTTCTTTTGGCTGTAGCATAGTTATCAAAAGCCCAAGGCTGTTGTTCTCTAGTATCCACAATAATAGTAAAGTCATCACTTTTCATAAAAACTCACTTATTTTTAGGAGGTTTTTTTTTATCGCTAATGATTTTAAAGAATACACCTTCATACAAAGCTTCCATATTTTTGATCATTTTATGATGTAAATAGCATAAGGTTATTCCATTATCAACGATAAATCTTAAACCAGGATATTCTGCCCAAGTTTTTATATGATGAGCATTCAATTTCTTTTTTATGGAACAGTTGGGCCATTGGCATTGATGATTATCTCTTGTATAAACCTCTTTTCTCCATTTCTTGTATAACGGATCTTGAAAGTTTCTCATGATAGTGCTCTTATGTCGTAAAGAACCATCTCGTTAACAAGTTCCTCAAAAGATGTATGATGAATCCATCCAAGAGTTTTTTTTGCTTTATCGCATCGTCCCTTAAGATAATTAACCTCTGCTGGCCTGTATAAATCAGGATCTATCTCAATATAATCCTTATAATCAAATCCAGCTATTTTAAATGCTAGATCTAGAAAATCTTGTACTGTATGAGTTTGTCCCGTACATAAAACATAATCATCAGCAATATCTCTTTCTAACATTAAATGCATTCCTTGTACAAAATCTTTAGCGTGACCCCAATCTCTTGAAGCCATTATATTACCTAGTTTTAATTTAGTAGATTTTGATATTTTATTATTTACTAGTCTACCAATATACTTTGTAATTTTTCTTGTAACAAAGTTTTCTCCACGTCTTGGACTTTCGTGGTTAAATAAAATTCCCGAACAAGCATATAACCCATAAGCCTCTCGATATATCTGTAGCATTCGATGACTAGATAGTTTGGATACAGCATAAGGACTCTGAGGAATTAATGGAGTATTTTCGTCTTGATATTTTTCGCTAAACTCACTAACTGAGTAATTTTTACCGAACATTTCACTGGTACTAGCCTGATAGAATTTAGTATGAGAAGATCGATGTCTTATTCCTTCTAAGAGATTAATTACCCCAATAGTATTTATTTCAAAAGTTGTTGACGGCTGATTAAAGCTTGTTGCCACATGACTCATGGCCGCTAAGTTATATAGTTCATCTGGTTGATGTTTTTCTAAAACTCTTGAACAATCACTAGGATCGGTTAAATCAAATTCTTCTAAACTAAAATTATCATAATAAGATAAATGATTTACTCTTTCACAGTTATTAATACTACTTCGTCTGTGAAGACCAATCACCTTATAGTCTTTACTCAATAAGTATTCTGCTAAATAAGATCCGTCTTGTCCTGTTATTCCTGTGATAGTAGCTGTCTTATTCATTATTATCCTCGTCTTTTAAAACACTTTCTGGAGTTAATATTGGTCTGTCTAATTTTCTATCTTCATAAGAATGATATTGTTCCAACCTGTCTTTATATTTTGCTGTTGCAAGGGCTAGGATCTCCATCTCGCGACCTTCTTTTTCCCTTATTTCTTCGTCTTCTAACATTCGTATAAGACCCGACCAGGAGCTTTTACCGTCCTCGATTCTTTTGATTCTTTGCTCTCTGGTAGCCTTTAGATCTTTGCTAATTTTTTGTTGCTCATTAAGTAGCTTAGTATATTCATTTGTATAATTAGCAATACTGTTTCGAGCAAAACTTAATTGAGTTTCTAGATTAGCTAGTCGTGGAATATCTCTGTCACTTTCATCTTTTGAATATTCTTTATCAACAAAGCGTTGTAGCTTGTCGGTCTCTGCGATATGTCGTTTGCGTTCTTTCATACTTCGATTAATAAGAATATCTATGGTTATAAATTGTTTGATCTGAAGTTCTTCGGCGGGCAAAACGTCTTCACGAAACTGCTTAATTAGCCCCACCCACGTATCTTCAAAATACTGAAGTTCGCCCGTAGAGTCATCGAACTGTCTTTTAATCTCATTCCAGAAGGTTTTAGTATGTAGTTTTTGTTTTAAAGATTCAACATTATTTTTATCATCTTCTGAAACTATTAATTGGTTTTCAGTAATATATCTTTTGATAGGAGCAGCATTTCTATTAAGAGATTCAGCAATTTCTTCTACTTTCATAGATTCAAAATTGTCTCTTATGAATTGTTCTTCAGCTAAACTTAGCTGTCCTCTTTTTCTTGGCGGATTGTCTGGTGCCATTCTGAATTCTCCATTAGTTCTAATATGTGCTTTTGAAGTTTAACCAGATATTGTTTGGAAATTTTAGTTCCGTGTTTTAGTTTTAGGTAGGTTTCTCTAAATTCATTTTTAATATTAGCATCAAGGAATTTTATGATCTCTTGATTTTGAACCAAATTAGTAAAGTTGTCGTTAGCTAAATGATGAGAATGAATTTCATGTTCAATGTGAGTTGGCTGCATAATATTCTTTTTGGCGGCATTTCGATTATTCCATGAACTGTATAATTCACATTCATCTTTATCAGTATATTTAGAGCATTGATTTTGAGAACACTTATAAGCTTTATCAAATAGCGGACAGGTTAAGCAGGGCTTATCGGGCCTTTGATAGTTATTCCTTTTGTAATTAAATAGTCGATTTCTTACGTGGGTCCAAAGAAAGTTTTCTAAGGGGCGACTATTATCATATTTTTCTAAACCTTCAATAGCAAAGATGGCCGCTTGTTGTTTCATATCATCAAAGTCGTGATATCCAAATCGGAATCGATGACCAAGTCTGCGTGCTATATTATCTAAAACTGTTAAAAATTGTTCTTCAGTAACTCCATTTGGCAGAGAGTGCTGTGGAATTATAGCTTTGGGTTTTTTATTAGTTTTCTTTATGCTTATCTTAGGAGTCTTTTTTTTCTGTGTCATTAGGATCCGTGTTGTCGTGTAGTAATTCGGCTATACTCTTACCTTGAGGCAGCTTAAGATCATTTAGAAAATCCTCGATAGAGCCTGAGGATTTAACAGTTAACGTGGAGTTGGCCAAATTTAAATCGTGAATACTCATTTCTTTCTCCTTGCGTGAAACTGACCAATACTTAATATAATAAGGTTGGTTCATTTTTAGTCAATATTTGGCTAAAGAGTAATGATTACTATTTACAAAAAGGAACGGGAAATATGGCTAATTATAAAAAGTGGACAAATACTGAAACTGATTTTATCAATAATAATCACAGAATCATGAATGATGAGACTTTAGCCAAGGAGTTGTCTCAGATGGTTGGTCAGGAAGTTACCACAGCAATGATTCGAAGACAACGACGCAAGCTTAATCTGAAGAAAGAGCGTGGTCGTCCTCGTAAGAATAGTTCTGTTCAAATTAATAGTCAGGGTGGCTGAAAACATGAAAAAGTTATTAGTTTTTTCAACAGTTTGTTTGGCATTATTGTTAAGCTCTGAAGCATCTGCTTTTGAGTGTTTCTGGAAGCATAATCAGCAACAGGTTGTTAATGTTCCGGTAATTCAATATGTTCCTGTTCCAGTTACTTATTATTATACTCCAGTAGTAGTTCAACCAGTAGCTGTTCCTGTGGTAGTTAGGCCAGTTATGCAGGAATATGTGGTTCCTAGGGTGCAATACTTGGTAACTCCAGTAATTAATTATGAATATCATAGAGTATATAGATACTGAGGTAAATTATGTGTGGAATAGTTGCATATAGGGGCAGGCAGAAATGCTTGCCCTTTTTGCTTGATGGATTAAAAAGATTAGAGTATAGGGGATATGATAGTGCCGGGGTTGCTTACATTATCGGAGATAAGATATTTGTGCAGAAGCAAGCTGGTTGTGTGGGGGATTTGATAACTAATAGGATAGATTTTGAGATTGAGTCCTATATGGGCATTGGACATACAAGATGGGCTACTCATGGAAAGCCTTGTTCACGAAATGCTCATCCTCATGTGTCTATGGATGATCGTTTAAGTATTGTTCATAATGGTATTATTGAGAATTATGAGACGTTGAAAAAAGAGTTGAAAGAAAAAGGATACTCTTTTCGGTCGGATACTGATAGTGAGGTCTTGTTATATTTAATATATGACTATTTGATATCTGAGGCTCCTGATTTATTTGGGGCTGTTAAACTGGCCTTAGAGAGAGTTGTGGGGGCTTATGCTATCGTGGTGATGGATAGAAAGCTGGATAATAGAAACTGTCTGGTGGTTGCTAGAAAAGGAAGTCCTTTGGTCATAGGGGTGGGAAAAGAGGATGGCGAGTATTTTGTGGCGAGTGATCCTATTGCTATAGTTAATTATGCAGATAGGTTGGTCTATATGGAAGATAATAGTGTTTGTAGAGTGGGTGATAGTTTAACTATGTTTAATATGATTGAGGGGGAAGTTTCATCGTGTAATGTATTAAAAATGCAACATCAGCTATATGATATAGAGAAGGGGAATTATGATCATTTTATGATGAAGGAAATATTTGAGCAGCCTGGGAGAATTAAAGATTGCTTGGCTGGTAGAATACACGGATATAAAATAAAACTTGGGGGATTGGCCGGTTATGAGGATATTTTAAGTCAAGCTAAACATATAACAATAATATCGTGTGGATCTTCGTGGCACGCTGCTTTAATGGGAAAGTATTACATAGAAGAGTTTGTGGGAATTAAAGTAAGTGTAGAATATGCTAGTGAGTTCCGATATCGAAAGCCAGCTATAGGGTTGGGCGATGTGGTAATTGGTATTAGTCAGAGTGGGGAAACTGCAGATACCTTAAATGCTATGGAAATGGCTAAGAATAAGGGGGCAGTTTTAATAGGGATTTGTAATGTTGTTAATTCATCTTTAGCAAGACTGACAGGGGCTGGAATATATACTAAGGCTGGAATGGAAATTGGTGTTGCAAGCACAAAAGCTTTTACTAATCAAGTGTTGAGTTTGATACTATTGGCTCTATGGATGGAACAATATAAGGCTTATAGGAAAATGGATATTGATTATAGACAGTTGGTTATTGGTGGACTTAAAGATTTAGTAGAGCTGATTGATCAAACGCTGACTTTGGAAGATGAAGTGAAAATAATAGCTCAAAAATTCATGACAGCAAAGAACTGTTTGTTTCTGGGGCGTGAATATAATTTTCCTATAGCTCTGGAGGGGGCCTTAAAATTAAAAGAGATAAGCTATGTTCATGCTGAGGGATATCCTGCTGCAGAAATGAAGCATGGGCCTATAGCTTTGATAGATAAAAAGATGCCGGTGATTGTTTTGGCAAATAATAAACAACAGTATGATAAGATACTGAATAACATTAAAGAGATACAAGCTCGTGAGGGGAAAATAATTACCTTATATAGTGGAGACGAATATATTGGGGATTATGGAATTATGGTTCCTGATACTATTGATGCTTTGTGTCCATTTGTAAGTAACATTATAGTTCAACTATTTGCTTATCATTCAGCGGTTTTAAGAAACTGTAACGTGGATAAGCCTAGAAATCTGGCGAAAAGTGTAACGGTAGAATAATTAAAATACAAGGAGTACAAATTTATGAGAACAAAAGGAAGCAAAGATAAAAATAAAAGAAAAGTTAAAACTATTTTAGATGGAATTCAAGAAAGAAATCTAATAAAAGATTATGAGCAAGGATTAGGAATATCTGAACTTAGAAAAAAATATAATGTGACAAAACCTTATATCAGTAGTATGTTCAAGTCCAGAAATATTAAAAAAAGAATTTATCTATCAATTATAAAACAATGGGAAACGATTGATAGTATTGGAGATTTAAAAGAAAATATTAGTGGAGTTTATGGTATATATTTTATTAATAAGACTGATCATAACGATATAAGTCTTTATATTGGAAGCAGTGTAAATATTAAATCTAGATTGAGTGAACACTATAGAAATTTAAAAAACAATAATCATTACTCAAAATTACTATCAAAATATTTTTTAAATGAAAATTACTCTATGGTTTTTTCTATCATAGAGAGATGCTCTGAAGAATTTATTTTGCAGAGGGAGACGTATCACTTGCATGAGTATAATAAGAGCTGTTTAATAAATATGTGGAAATCTACAAGAGAAGAGGACTTGAGGCCTTGGTTAGAAAAAGCAGTAACTTATTCTTCTTATAAGAAACACTATACTATTAATAATGATACTGGATGCAAAGAGAGTAATAATGTTCATAAGAGTGGATATGCTAGAATTGAGGTTGTCATTGGAGAATCAAAAGATAAAGGACAGAAGAAATATTTTTATAAGCATAGAGTGGCTTATTGGGAAAAATATGGAGAGTATCCAGAACTAATAAGACACAAATGCAATAATCCAAAATGCTATAATGCTGATCATTTAGAAAAAGGAAATCATAAGGATAATATCTTAGATAGAAGGGGCGATTTTCCTAAGATTTTTGAAGAAAAATGGGTGGAGCTAAAAGGGGATTTGGAAAAGCTGACAGAATATTTTTCTGAACGATGGAATGCTTCTCAGAAATGGAGAGGAAAGTTGGTGTCTAATCAGATATATTTGTGGGAGAGGAAGCTATATTTAAGGAAAAAGTATCCACAGATATTAGATAGTAATAGAGACAGAAGATTTAGTCTATCCTATCAGAAGCTAGGAAGAAGAAAGAAAAAGAAACAAGGGTCTAATAACAAGGTTTAGCTGATACATTACTGTTTTAAGTCCTCCTTGCTGCATATGCACCTCCTGGCGTTTTTCTAGACTTCAAAAAAATTGACTATCAAAACAGAAAAACCCCCATCTTACCTAGACTACCTAAACTAGCTATAGGTTATAGGCTATATATCTTACCTATATCAGCAGTATGATGCGGCCCCTTTGAAACCTTGCAATATCGTAAGTTTTGAAATATCGACCGAACCATTTCAAACGAACAGCGTATAATAGATATGAAAACGAACGACACTTCAAAGGGTATGAAAATGAAAATTGGCGACTATGTTTTTTC